>Ga0137393_10000078_pt1 | contig 46523 bp, 41 predicted proteins | sample 15con2h34BmetaG_FD_101396 | JGI IMG/M metagenome (GOLD analysis project Ga0137393, IMG submission 101396) | Vadose zone soil microbial communities from Angelo Coast Range Reserve, California, USA - 15con2h3.4B metaG | ecosystem: Environmental > Terrestrial > Soil > Vadose zone > Saprolite...
CGGAGTTTTGATTTCGGTCTCGCAGAGTTAAATAGAACAACGTAAAGCGCCACTTCAAGACGCAGCAATAACCGGAATTCAGAAACCGAAAGACTAAAAACCAGATTATTCAACAAGCTGTTAGAAAGCGTAGTGGGATTAGGCTTGCAAGTCCAGGGCGCTCCTCTTGGAGAGTCTGATGCTCGTTTGCAAATCGTAAGGCTATTCCAGTATGGGTAATTTGCTCTCCCAATAGCCACTCTGGGTTGCCAATCCGGAGGAGATGATTCAGGGGTGCACCAATCGTCAACTTGCCAATTCCCCGGGGAACCACCAATATTCTTTGAATAAGTAATAGCTTCCTCAAACGTTATGCCCTTAAGGCCACTTTCCCACAAGTAGCCATTCAAGGAAGTACAAAAGACCTGCCCATCTACGTGCTCCAAAAAAGTAAGGGCGGGATCAATGGTTAGAGAAACGGTCATTCCTGTTTTGGACATAAGCCTGACAGTTAGCACACACGGACGGCCCCGCCGCCCACCCTCCTCCAGAGATGCCATCAATTGCGTCGTAGGCCCATGGAGTATGTCTAGTGCCCGGAGGTCCCGTATCCGTGAATCCCTGAACCGTGACATAGGTTTTACGACGGCTAGAATCCCACCCTCTCCGCCATTTCTGTAAGGGTCATTGATTCTCCTTCCCTTGAATTTCATGGTGTCTATGTTGGTGACTGACGTGCACGGCTGCGAGAGTAAATGCTGAACTTATAGCCATGTGAACATGTCTTTGTTTATGCGGCTTTTGGAGTAAACATCGAGAAACGGCGGTCACCCGAAGTGACGTGGTGGAGAGGGCAGCACTCTCACCCACATTCGATGACGGGGTATCGGAGCGTCACCCCGAGTTTTGAGGATGAGGAACGTTGGATAGCGGTCGGAGCCATAGGGCCGGGTTCGATACTATTGGTCGTTCATACTTTTTATGAGGAACACGACGAAGAAGTCATTCGTGTCATCTCGGCTCGTGCCGCCGAGTCCCACGAAAGGAGAGCCTATGAGGAAGCTCACAAAGGAGCAGAAGCGAGACATCCGAGCGATCGCCGCAAAAAGAGACGAAGACATTGATTTCTCGGACGCTCACGCGGTTGTCGATTGGAGCGGAGCCGAAATCGGCAAGTTCTATCGGAAGATGCGGTTGTATGGGCGTTCCAGCATCCTTATCCGCGCTAAGTTCATTCGGTTACTGGCGGGGAAATTGCTTTGTTGGCCGTCTTTGGAGTCGCTAAACGGTCATCGGCCATTTTCGTGGCGTTGACCAGCGACAGAGCCCACTTGCTGATGTCGTCGGATGGCGCGCATTTCGCCGCATTCTTCCCGGCACTACTCGCGGCGTCGGCTAAAAAGGATTGAAACTACCATTTACCCGGTAGCCCGAGTAGCCCAATTAAGGCCTCTGTGCGAAACCTAAGTGATTGCAATACCACGTCTTAGGTTTTAATTTACATCGTTCGCAACGAGGAGCCCGTTACCATGCGTCTAGATTCCGACGTCATCGCATGGCTCAAAGCCGATGGCCGCGGATATCAAACCAAAGCGAATGGGCTGCTGCGACACGCCATGCTTCACTCCACGAGAGAGATAAAACGCTCCAAAACCAGACAGCAGAGAAGAAAAGCTTGATCACCCCCCCAAAGCGAAAATCTCAAGACTCGTGCACCCTGATAAGTCTTCGCAGGATTCACTAGCAGCGCACTTCGGGGAGCACGCGGTGCCGAGGTACAATTGCCCGATGACCCCGAGCCGCGCATCGCACCAAACGATTCAGATTGATGCAACACTTGCTGATTTGACATCAGACCTGGTTTGGATCATCATAGGTGTATGAGAACCACACTTTCGCTGGACGATGATGTTTTTCGGGAAGTAAAGGCGTACGCTGAAGCCCGCGACGTCGCCATGGGTAAAGCGGTGTCGGAACTGGTGCGCCGGGGGCTGCAAGCACCCTTACAGACCCGCCTCGTCAACGGCTTTCACGTCGTCGAGCTTCCGCCTGACTCGCCGCCTGTAAGCACTGAGGATGTCGAAAGACTCCAGGACGAATTGGAGTGAAAGCCGGTTTTTTGCTGGACGTCAACGTCCTTATCGCGATGGCTTGGCCCACCCACCGCGCTCATGAGAAAGTCCAGGAATGGCTTGCGCGCCACGCCCGCGAAGGGTGGGCAACATGCCCACTGACCCAGACCGCCTTCGTCCGCATACTCTCGAATCCCGCTTTTTCTCCAAACGCACTCACCCCCGCGGATGCTCTCGGCCTGCTACAAGCCAACCTTGGCCACGCCGCGCACCGATTCTGGCCCGACGAGGTCAGTTTTGCCCACGCACTTGAACCATTCGCTCGGCACTTGGCGGGCCATCAACAAGTGACGGATGCCTACTTGCTAGGACTTGCGATGCATAAGAAAGGAAAGCTTGCCACCATGGATCGCGCGGTTCGAGCGCTGCTGCCGGACAAAAGTCTGGAAGGCGATTTCCTCACGGTGATATGAGGACAATCCGCGTATTTTTGTCCTGGTTCCGAGTAGCTGTTTCCGGATGATGAAGAAATGCGTTTGGGTGCGGGCCGTGGTGTCCTTGGTGTCTGTTGCGGCCCGAAATCGGTGCTATTTATGCGGAACACTTGAAAGAGTTGCAGAATGCGATTCGGCGGAGATCGCCAATGTTCATGCGGTTTTCATGCATGCTGCTGAAAACATGATAGGATGCTCACTGAAACTGGGTGAGTATCCCACCCTCTCCGCCATTTTTCACACTTGTGTTTTCATCTAGTTGACAGGCCTTCTCGGAATCTAGCTGCTCCTGGCGAGATCGCACCCAAGGGGTGTAATGCTTATGGCTATTCCTGCCTTCGGGGAATTGCGAGCAAGTCGCCTTGCCTTTCATGCCGCATTCGACAAATGCCATCAGGGACCCTTCGTCCGTGATCCTGCACGAATGTGCACAGGACCCCAATTCTCAGTCAGGTCCTTCCCGTTTCGGCCTGTACAATGGCGGGAGTGTGAGTGAATCGGGTCTTTTGCCGTTGGATTGAGATAAACCGCGAGTTTGTCGCGGAGTCACCAAGTGGAACGACAGCGCTACATAGATGCGGCCCGCGGCACGGCGATGCTGTTTGTGCTAACCGTGCATTTTAAGGAAGTCTATTTTCTTGCCCCCCACGACGCGCAACCGTGGCTCACCAGCATCGGCTTAATCGCCTCACCAACCTTTATCTGTATCAGCGGCATCGTCGTTGGACTCCTCCACGACACGACGCCCGAGACCTTCGAGCGGCTTCGCGTAAAGCTCGTGGACCGGGGGCTGTTTCTGTTGACGGTCACCCATCTGCTGATACTCGTCGCGATGCGAACCGTAGACCGGCAACCGTATGTGTTCATCACCGACGTCATCGGCGTGTCTCTACTGATCGTTCCCGCGGCGGTTAGCCGCGCCAGCGCGCGCACCATACTGGCGTATGGGGTGACTATCTATGTGCTCGCTTGGGTTGCCGCGCTTCTTTGGCATCCGCACTTATGGGCGATGGAGGCGCTCGAGGAGAGCGCATTTGGCAGCCGTTCGTTGACCCATTTTAAATATGTCTTCCCTATAGTCCCCTGGCTTTGTGTGTACCTGATAAGTGGCGCGATCGGGAAGCGGCTCGCCTTCCATCAGGCTTCCGGAGAAGCCAGTGCGGTGCTCCGGTTCCTTGTCAGAACCGGCTTCGCAGCCATCGGTACCGCCATCGCGTGGCACTTCTTGGTCGCCCGAATCGCCGTTGCGCGCGGCCCCGCGGTCAGTACCGCAATCCAAACGGCGTTGATGCTCAGCGCGCGGACGCAGAAACTCCCTCCCGGCCCGGTGTATCTCCTGTTCCATGGCGGTTTGGCGCTGCTCCTGTTGGCCGGGTGGTATCTCGTCGAGAAGCGGGGGATGCATCGGCTCGTGGCCGCTGCGGGCGATCTGGGCCGCGCTTCCTTGGTGGCCTTCATCATCCAGTATTACGTCTACTACGTCGTGCTTCGGATGGCGCGACCACACCTGCCTTACGCGGACGCGTGGCCGGTATACCTGATAGGCTCCATGTTGCTGGTCGTCCTGCCAGCCCTCGAATGGCAGCGACGTGGCTATAACCGTTTTCTCACCGTGGGCTACGGCCGTTTCCATCAGTGGAACACTGCACGCCAGCTCGCAAGACTGAATGCAATACCCGCTTCCGGCGGAAGTTGAACACGGCGGCCATCCTCAACGCGCGAAAGTGCTCCGGCTGGCGATCAGGCGCCGCATCTGTCGCAAGCTTCGCGCGCGAAGGCTCCCTATCTGCTTAGAAGATCGTAAGCCTGAGCCGTCGAGAGCACCATGTAAGCCTCGCAATATCACAGCGTTGCAAAACTGTACTTTTTTTCTGTACCTTCAATCACTGCAGGAACTTCATCAACGCCGACCTGATTGCTCAAGGTATGGCCCCGTTTTCGCACGAGACAGCGACCTTTCGCGCCGGTAAACTCACGCTCACTGAAATTGATCTTTTGGCACAGCGCCGAGCCGATTTTGGTTTTGAAACGAACCTCTCAACTCTCTCTGCTTCGCACACGACGGCACTGTTGAAAAATGGGCTAAGAAGACAGGTCAGGTGACGAACCCGACCCGCATACCAAAGTAGATCTGCCGCGCCGCTTCAAACCTGACGCTCTGCCGAGTTAGCAGCTCGGTGGCTCACGGTGCGCCGGGTTTGACGATGCGAATGCGGTGGTTGACAGGGTCTGTAATGAAGACTTTGCCGGAGCCATCGGGCGCCGAAACCACGGCATTTGAGGCAACCTTTGCGCTGGTGGCCGGACCGCCATCACCAGTGGATCCACAATCACCAGTGCCAGCAAAGTCGGCAATCATTCCCGTCGAGGCTTCCACGCGAAAAACGTTGCAGGCGAACACATAGGTTTGGGCGATGAAGAGGTTACCGCCAGTGTCTAGAGACACGCCCATCGGCATCCACAAACACCTTTCGGTAGCGAAGCCGTTATAGGGCCAGCTGCTGCAATCGCCACGGGCGTGTACCTTGCCGGCCACCGTGGTGATGATACCGGTGGAGGCATCCACGCGGCGGATGAGATTGTTGCCTGAGTCGGCGACGATGAGGTTTCCGGATCTGTCAACGACCACACCCACCGGGTAGATGTTGGCGTTCGTGGCCGGTCCACCATCGCCAAGGTTCGCGGACTGCTGGCCGCTGCCCGCGACCGTGGTGATGATGCCGGAGGCGGCATCGACGCGACGGAGGCGCAAGTTGTTGCTGTCCGCGATGAAGAGATTTCCTGCGCTGTCCAAAGCCAGACCGGCTGGGAGATTCAGGCTTGCGCTTGTGGCTGGTCCTCCGTCGCCGCCGAAACCCTGTTGGCCGTTGCCTGCCACCGTGGTAATAAATCTTGTTCCAGCGTCCACCCTGCGAATCCCATGGTTAAACGTATCTGCGATAAACAGGTTGCCGATAGCATCGATTGCCAGTCCCGTGGGCGTGGTGATGGTGTTGGGACCCGTAAGGAGATTCAGGCTAGCGTTGATCGCTGGCTGGCCATCTCCGCTAAAGCCCGTTTGGCCGTTCCCGGCCACCGTGGTGATGGTGCCCGTGTTGCCGTCAACTCGGCGAATGCGCTGATTTTGCCGGTCCGCAAGAAAAACATTGCCCTGAATGTCCGCCGTTACCCCGTTGGGGTTTAGCAAAGAGGCGCCGGTGGCGGGGCCACCGTCGCCGCCAAAAATCGTACTGCCGTTCCCTGCCATAGACATAATGATTCCGGTGGCAGCGTCCACGCGGCGAACGCGATGATTGAACTCGTCGGCGATGAACAGATTGCCGGCAGCGTCCAAAGCTAGGCCCGCTGGGGCGCTTAGAGTTGCCAGCGTGCAGGTGCGCCATCGCCGCTGGAGCCGGTTGGGCCGCTCCCTGCCACGGTGGTGATAGTGCCGGTCTTGGCATCCACACGGCGTATCCGATTGCTTTTGAGAGCATTGGGACCCATATCGGCCGTCACGTCGGAGAAGAAAAGATTGCCCTGGGAATCGACTGCCAGCCCCATTGGCCAGCCCAATGTCGCTGCGGTTGCCGGTCCGCCATCGCCGCTGTAGCCGAACTGGCCGTTTCCGGCCGTGGTCGTAATAATCCCGGTGGTCGCATCCACGCGACGAATGCAGCTGTTGTTCGTGTCGGCAACGAAGAGATTGCCCGCTCCGTCCAAGGCCACACTTGAAGGGCGCCCTATGCTGGCGAGAATGGCCGGGAGTCCATCACCGAAGGACTCTGCCATCCCGTTGCCCGCCACCGTCGTGATGATTCCCGTGCTGGCATCCACGCGACGGACCCGAGCATTGTATGCATCCGCGATAAAGAGATTACCCGAGTTGTCCACAGCAACGCCGCTGGGGAAACGCAAAAGCGCGCTGGTGGCCGGGCCGAAATCACCACCATATCCGCCGCCGTTGTATCCCGTAGTCCCGCTTCCAGCGACCGTAGTGATAATCCCCGTGGCGGCATCCACGCGGCGGATGCGGTGATCCCAACTATCGGCGATGAAGAAGTTCCCCTTGCCATCTAGGGCTATTCCGCAAGGGTTACAGGCGATAGTGGCGTTTTTGGCCGGGCCGCCGTCTCCGAGGGAAAACGATGAGTTTCCGGGACCGGCGATTACGTGCAACACCCCGGTTCGATCCACTAAGAAAACTCGATTGGAGTATGGCGACGTTGCCATCCCGTTTGAAGTGATATACACGTTTCCTGTGGCGTCCACTGCGACCCCATGGGGTACAGGAACGGTGGCAGAAGAGGCCGGGGCACCGTCGGGGCCGCCCCGGCATAGGTACTGATGATGTTCTGCCCCTGAGCCGGAACTGCCGAAACAAGAACCAACGCCAATCCGAGAATCAATAAAGCATTCAGCTTACGCATCTCTCCTCCTTCTTGAATCTGGCCGCTGGGAGTGGATCTGCCTGCTTTCGTTGTGCATCAGCGACCTTTGGCTGCGCCGCAGTGGAGGGCATTTCTTCATCGGAACTTATGCCTGTGGAGAGTGCCAAGCACACACAAACCCGCTTGAGAAACGCAGTCTTCCAAAACTGGAAAATCTAGCTAGAGATTCTTCAGTTCTTAAACACACCCTCACGTCAATCCGGTTCAGCCCTTTGCTGAGACCGAGTTAACTTTCGGCCTCTCAAGGTATGCCCTGACAAGAACAAAGGGGCAATCCGGGATTCACTGCAAAATCGGCTTGGGAAATATTTGTACTGGGGGGTTGTTCTCCTTAAGATGTTTCCTACCCTGCAAGCCAACTGCCGCATTGCCGCGTGAGTAGCCTAAGGTGAAGTGCTTCGCTTGAAATGCATTCCCTTCTCTTGATCTCGAGCGATCAGAGACATGTTTCAAATCTTTTGTTCCACTACAGCGCACTGCTCTTAACTTGTCGCTGGATGTTTGGCAAAAGATTCGAACAGGTGCAGGATCATCCCGACCTCTCCGCCAGAAATCCGTTATCCTAAGAGGTGATGATCCTCCGCACCGTTGAACAAGTTCGCAGAGTCTTCCTCGTCATTGCTGGATTTACCCTGTTGCTGGCAGGTGTCGTTATGCTGGTCACCCCAGGGCCGGGCATTGCCGCGATTCTCCTGGGTTTAGGTTTGCTTGCGGCCGAATTTGTTTGGGCGCGCCGCCTGATGGACCGGATCAAACACGAGGGTGGCAAATGGAGGGACGCCGTGGTGGGCCCGCCAAAAGAGTAGGGCCCCTGGACTCAGTAAAGGTAGCTCTCTGGTCATTTTCCAGGTCTGCCGCACTCCCCCGAACGCTGCATTACAAAGCAAGATTTCCACTTGACCTTGACGTAACGTCAACTCGTAGCCTGCATCAGAGGTAAGAAGTGCAGGAGGTCAGGCCATGAGGATCGGAGACTTCGCGCGGCTTGGAAATGTTTCTCCGCGGACGCTGCGCTTTTACGGCCAAGCGGGCCTGCTCTGGCCGGCGCACATAAAGCCCGAAAACGGTTATCGCCACTACGACCCGCGTCAACTTGCGCAACTCCACCAAATCCAATTGTTCAAAGAGATGGGACTCTCGCTGGGAGAGATCCGTAAGCTGCTTGCTCGGCGATCGACTGCGGCGGAACTGCGGGAAATATTCCGCCAAAGACGCGGCGCACTACTTATAAGGATGCAGGAAGACTTGCGGCGGCTGGCGAGGATCGACGCGCGGATGCGCGCATTGCAAGGCCATCGAAACGGTGCCTCGCCTGAGGTTCAGTTGCGGCAGACTCGACCCGCGTGGGTCGTCTCGCTGCGGGAGAAAATCCATCACTACGAAGAGGCCGAAGCGATGTTCGAAGAAGTGGAGCGCCGCGTGAGCCCGGCGCGAGTTTCCGGGCAGCGTGCGGTTTTGTGGCACTCCTGCGCGAACGAAGGCCAAGCGATTGATTGCGAAGTTTTGCGATTCCTGAAGCAGCCGGCATCGCTGCGAGGAAACCTTCGAACTTTCCAGCTGCCTGCTGTGACCGTCGCCTCCGTATTTCATTTCGGCAGTGACCGGACCATCGAGGACTCGTACCGGGCACTCGCAGAGTGGCTGACGTTCAGCGAGTTTCGCTTGTGTGGACCGAAGCGCGAGATTTATTGGGTCGAAGCACAGCACGGGGCCGAAGCGGACGCATTGACGGAAATCCAATTTCCGGTGGTGCAAGCGCGCGACGCGAAACGTGCCGCGGGATCCGCACCGCGTAAGCAGCAAAACATTCGTTGCTAAGAATTCGCAATTGAAAGGAAGGTGGAGTCATGCGAAGTGCGTGGATAGTGGCGTGTTTGCTGGCGGCCGGGATCGCCTCCCGGCCGTGGAGTCCAACTCAACTGAAGGAGAACCAGAAAATGGAACACCCCCAAAATGCCGTCCGTTTTGTAAAATCCGAAGCGCTTCCGCCATCGCCCGGCTATTCGCAGGCAGCGGAGGTGCGTCCTGGTCGGATGATTTATGTCGCCGGACAGGTGTCGATGGATCGCTCGGGAAAGCTTGTCGGCGAGGGCGATATGCGGGCCCAGGCGCAGCAGACTTTCGAGAATCTGAAAGCGGCCCTGGAGGCGTGCGGAGCCAAGTTCGAGAATGTCGTCAAGCTGAACTATTATGTTCTCGATGTTTCGCAACTCCCTGCCGTGCGCGAAGTGCGGGATAAATTCGTGAATACCTCGAATCCGCCCGCAAGCACGGCCGTCGAAGTAAAGGGGCTTTTCCGCGAAGGCTTCCTCATCGAAGTCGAAGCAGTCGCAGCCATGCCAGAATAGAGCCGATAGAGGACGCAGCAAACTCTTTGCTGACGGAGGAATCTGAAATGGAAGTCGGTCTGATCGGGCTTGGAAAAATGGGAACAGGGATCGCGAGGAGCTTGTTGCGGGCAGGTCACGGTGTGACGGTTTTCAACCGGACGCGGACTCGAGCCGAAGCATTGCGCGCGGACGGGGCAACCGTGGCGGGTTCCATGGCGGAAGCATGCCGGGGTGAAGCGGTGTTAACGATGGTTGCGGATGATGCGGCGTTGGAAGGCGTGGTGACCGGCGAGGGCGGGATTCTCGCGTCGCTGCGTCGAGGCGGCATTCACGTTTCGCTGAGCACGATCAGTACGGCACTGAGCGACTGCTTGGCGGCGGAACATTCGAAAGCAGGGCAAGAGTTCGTAGCCGCGCCGGTCTTTGGACGCCCCGAGGCAGCGGAAGCCGCCAAACTTGCGGTGGTAGCAGCCGGCCCGCCAACGAGCGTGCATCGCTGCAAGCCGCTGTTCGAAGCGATGGGACCGAAACTGCTCGTGGTTGGCGAACGCCCCTCGATGGCTAATGTCGTGAAGCTCTCGGGAAATTTTCTGATTGCCGCGGTTCTGGAGTCCCTGGCGGAGGCGCTGACGTTTGCGCGAAAATCCGGCGTGGATCCCGGGTTGCTCCTGGAGTTTCTGACCACTACGATGTTCACGGCGCCGGTGTACAAGACTTATGGCGAATTGATCGTCCAGGGGAAGCACGAGCCGGCAGGATTTGCTTTGCCGCTGGGATTGAAGGACGTGCGGCTGGTGCTGCAAGCGGCGGAGGCGGCCAGCGTGCCGATGCCCATCGCCAGCGTTTTGCGAGACCGCTTCGTTACCGCGATGGCACGCGGGAATCAAGACAAGGACTGGTCGGTGATCGGGCGTGTGGCTGCGGAAGATGCGGGATTGCCACCGACAAAGAATTAGGGCGAGTCGAGAGGCGGGGAGTTCCGGATGGACAACTGGCGGGGGAAGTGGGCTCTGGTGACGGGAGCAAGCGCTGGCATCGGCGCGGCGCTGGCGGAAGAGTTGGCGGCAGGAGGAACACATCTCGTTCTGACCGCGCGGCGCAAGGAGCGCCTCGACGAACTGGCTCGCGCGTTGACGGCGAAGCACAAAGTGAAGACCGAAGTTTTCGCCGCGGATTTGGCGGAGCTGAGCGCACCGGAAAAGATATTTGCCTTCACGAAAGAAAAAGGAATCGAGATCGATCTGCTGGTTAACAACGCCGGCTTCGGTCGACTGGGTGAATTTCCATCCGTCGAGAAACAACGCCTGCTGGACATGGTGCAGGTGAATTGCAGCGCCGTCGTGCATCTCACTCGGCTGTATTTGCCGGAGATGGTGGCGCGGCGCCGCGGCGATGTTCTCATCCTCGCTTCGACCGCTTCCTTCCAGGCCGTTCCTTATATATCCACGTACGCCGCGACAAAAGCGTTCGATCTGTTGTTCGCGGAGGGTCTCGCCGAGGAGATGAAACCTCGCGGAATTCGCGTGTGCGCCCTCTGCCCGGGCTCAACGGAATCTGAGTTTCACGCGGTAGCGGGACAGGAAAAATTCAAGAAAAATGCCGAGACCGCGGAAAAAGTTGCGCGCACCGGCCTGAAAGCCCTCGCAGAGGGGAAAAGTTACATGATTTCCGGCTTCGGAAATTATCTCGGCGCGCATGGCGAACGCCTCGTCCCGCGCCGTTTCGTAACCCGCATCGCCGCCGGAATGTTCAAGCCCAAAAGCGAGTAGAGCACTCTTTTTTGTCTGACACGCCAGCGCTTCGACCGTCGTCCAATCTGTTGTCAAATCAAAGACTTCCAAGCCCAACCACCGGCCATCCGGAGCCGGCGGGAACTCTTTGCAGCGGGATAGGGAATATACCCGTTGAAAGGCTTCAGAACGTCTAACCAGGAGAGATGAGGATCGCTGAGCCAGCGAGAGACGACGTTCTGTTGCGGCAGGCCGCCAAGGGCGAGGAAGAGGCGTTCACTCTTCTGTACCGGCGGCACCAAGCGGCGATGTACCGCTTCGCGCTGCGCATGACCGGAAGCCCGTGGGTTGCGGAAGAAATTGTGCAGGACGTTTTCATGACTTTGATGCGCGCCCCGAAGAAATACGATTCGAGCCGCGGAACGCTTGGCGGATACCTGTACGGAATTGCGCGAAACCGCGTGATGAAGCATCTGGAGCGATTGCCGCGGGAAGTCCCTCTGGAGCAAAAAAACGAGGACGGGAGCGGCGCGGGAATTGTCCTGCAGGATGCGGCAACTCCGGCAACTTGGGCGGAAACGCGCGAGCGGATGAAGCAGGTTCGCGCTGCGGTGCTGGAATTGCCGGCGGAGTTTCGCGAAGCGGTGGTGTTGTGCGAACTGGAAGAATTGAGCTACGAAGAAGCGGCGCAAGCGGCCGGATGCCCGATCGGGACGATTCGATCGCGGCTCCATCGCGGGCGCGCGCTGCTGCTGGCGAAACTCGAAATGTTGCGCGACGTGCCGCGGCGTGCGAGCGCGGCGCGATGACGAAGAGAAATGGAAGTGCGAGATGAAGTGCGAAGAATTTGACGCGATTGGACTGGACGCAGAGCGCGACGCATCGCTGAGTGAACTGGAGCGCGCCGCGGCTCGTGAGCACGCGAGTGCGTGCTCGCGGTGCGCGGCGCTGCAGGATTCCTGGCAAGCGGCTCGCGTCGAGCTGCACGCCTTTGCGGATTCGACCGCTGCAGCGGAGACTCCCGCGCGCGTCGAGATGCGCTTGCGGCAGGAATTCCGGACGCAACACGGCACGATGAAGACGCGGCGCTTGGCCGTAATCGCTGCGTGGGCGCTGGCCGCCGCGGCAGTTTTGGCCGGCGCGGTCAGCTGGAGCAACTGGCGGAAGAGCCAGCAAGAAGAAGCAGCAAGGCATCTGGTTGCTCCGCAAAATTTGGCACTGGCGGCGCAGAAACGTGGCGCAAAGACGAACGACGCAAATTTGGAGAATGACGCCCATGGGGCGCGGCAGGGTGCTGCGAACTCGGATTCGGCCGAGACACTCGTGGCGGACAACGAATTGCGGAACTTCACTTTGCTGCCGGGAGCCTTGCCTGCGGAAGCAGACGACGCGGCGATTGTGCGTGTGCGGATGCAGCGCGGTGCGCTTGGTGCGCTGGGCCTGCCGGTGAACGAAGAGCGCGCCGGCGAATGGATCCAGGTGGACTTGCTGGTTGGAGACGACGGGCTGCCGCAAGCGGTGAGGCTGCCGCAACAGTGATCGCGCGAACAGAAGTCGGCTCCTTAGGGAGGTTCACGAAATGACGGAAGCGATGGCACTTTGGGAGAAAGTAAAGGCCGCGGTCCACTTTGGTGAAGAAATGCAGGAGCAGGCTTTCGTAATCGTGCTGCGGCGATTGAAAAATGGAATCGCGGGAATTGCTGCGGCGAAGAGTTCGCAACAGTTCGGGAGAGAAGAGGAGAGGGAATGATGAATCGCAGAATAGGCATGAGCCCGATTTTGTGTGCGGCACTGCTTCTGAGCGCTGGAGTGGCGCGTGCACAAGAGCCGCCGCCACATCCTGGCGGGGACGTGACGTTCCATAGAGTAGGATCCGGCGACGACTTCATGGCTCCGCCGATGGGCGAGCGGATTGAATTGCTGGGCTTTGAAGGAATACACGGCGGAAAAGTCGTGACGGGAGCGCCGTTCAGTGCGGTCGCCATTTCCGAAACGTCGCGAACCCTGGCGGACGGAAATCACATTTTTCGCAAGACGCAGACGAATCTTTTCCGGGACAGTCAGGGGCGATTCCGCAAAGAAGTGACGCTGTCCGCCATCGGACCGCTGGCAACTTCCGGGGGACCGAGGTCGTTTGTGATGATCAATGACCCGGTGGCGCAGCAGAATTTTATTCTGCATCCCGAGGGAAAAACGGCGGAGAAGGTAGGAAAGCCGTTTGGCAGGATGAAAGGCGGGATGCCCGGCGATAGGCATGGCTGGTGGAAGGGCAACGCCGAGTCCTGGGAAGCAAGAGCAGCGGCGAGCGGAAATTTCAAGAAGGAAGATCTGGGGACGCAAACGATCGCGGGGGTGAGCGCGCAAGGAACGCGGTACACGCGCATTATTCCCGCGGGACAAATCGGAAACGAAAAACCGATCACCATCGTTTCCGAGCATTGGTACTCCAATGATCTGCAAATGACGGTGATGAGCAAGAGAAGCGACCCGCAGTTCGGCGAGACCACCTATACGCTGACGAATATTCATCGGAGCGAGCCGGCCGCGGCGCTCTTCGCGGTGCCTTCGGACTACACCGTGCAAGAGAGCCACATGGGGCGGAACGTGATGAAGTTCAAAGAGGGGCCGCCTGCGCCGGAAAATTAGTGTGATGGAATAATTGCCGACGCCGGCAGCACCCTCGAAACAGTCTTCTCTCCTGAAGACGCGACGCCCTTTTCGCAGTAGCTTCCATCGCTGCGGGAAGGGCGCCGCCGTTTCTGGAGAGGAAGAAACAGCGAAGAAGTGAAGAGGTAACCAGCCAAGCGAGGCGGCAAAATACCCCGTGAGCCGGCATGCTCCGGAGCTTTCATGGGTGGAGGCTCCGGTCGAGGAGTTCGACGACGTGGAGGACTTGTTGATTGGTGCGGTGGATCGTGGCTCCCGCCCGCAGCTGCAAGAGGCATCCGGGATTGGCGGTTGCGATGATGGGCGCGCGCGTGGATTGAGCGTGTTGCATTTTTTCCGCAAGCAATTGGAGAGACGTTTCCGTTTGCGTGACGTTGTAGACTCCGGCGGAGCCGCAGCAGATTTCCGAGCCAGGCAATTCCACAAATTCGAGTCCGGGGATGGCACGCAGAAGAGTCCGGGGGGCCTCGCGGATTTTTTGACCGTGGAGAAGGTGGCAGGAATCCTGATAGGTGACGCGCAGGGGAAGCGGTTTCAGTTTTGCGGTGAGGCCGAGCGCGGCGAGAAATTCGGTGACGTCGCGGACTTTAGCGGAGAATTCACGAGCCGGGGCGAACTCCGGCTCTCCGGGCGAAAAGAGATGATCGTATTCCTTGAGCGTGGAGCCGCATCCGGCGGCGTTGGTGATGATGGCGTCAAAGTCTCCGCGAAGGAAGACGGAAAGATTGTTTCCAGCGAGTTCGCGAGCCACATCGCGGATGCCGGCGTGTGCGGAAAGCGCGCCGCAGCAAAGCTGCCCTTTGGGCACGACGACTTCGCAGCCATTGGAAGTAAGGACGCGTAGGGTGGATTCATTGAGGCGCGCGAAGGTGACGTTGGCGATGCATCCAGCGAAGAAAGCGACGCGGGCGCGGCGCGGACCCGCGGCGGCGTAGGTCCAGCCGTGGCGGCCATAGAAAAAGTCGTCGTCAATGCGGGGGAGGAAGCGCTCACGTTCGGAAAGGCCGAGGAGTTTCAGGACCCCAATGGCGCGGGCAATGGATTGCAAGCCGGAGCGTTGGTAGAGGCGGAGAACGCGGGCGAGATCGACGATGAGATGGGGATTGGGTAGTAACTGCCGGAAAACGTAGTCCCGCGCGACACGAGAGATCCAGGAACGCTCGCAGTCCCGCTCGATGCGCGCCCGAGCGTGCTCGACGAGCTTGCCGTACTCGACGCCGGAGGGGCAGGCGGTTTCGCAGGCGCGGCAATCGAGACATTTGTCAATGTGATCCACGAACGAATCGGTGACGGGGAAATTGCCGAGCTCGACGTGAATCATCTGGTGGATGCGTCCGCGCGGGGAATCCGCTTCGAGATTCCAGAGGCGGTAGGTGGGGCAAGCGTTTAAGCAGAGACCGCAGTGGATGCAGCGGGCATAGTCCTCGTAGACGGGAGCGGGGCCGGGGATGGGAAGTGCGGACATGGCTCGGTTCTTTGCGAAGGATGATTCTACGGGAGTTCGCGGCCGTTCGACTACACGCCGAGGGAGCCAGGCGCAGTTCCTTTCCGGCGGAGCCGGCGCACAGAGAAGAACATCTGCCGAGGCATTCTAGAGGATCTAAGGTTGGCCACGAGCCGCGATCATTTCCCCCGTGGACGACAATTACATCCAGAACCTCCTATGGGATTCTCTCTTCTTGCGTGAGATCGAAGACAGTAGGACTATAGAGCCGGCGAAGTCATGGGCTAACGTCTGACGCGCCTACGGCGTTTACGGCGGACGGGAGTGGAACGCCGTCGGGTTCGCGATGTCATTACATTGACGGATTCTTTAGAATCTCTGCCAAGGCATGCAGCCGTGCCGAGTCATCTGGGCCCTTCGCTATCGCGGAGCGCTTTTCTAATGACGGTGCCATGCTCTTCAACTTCGCCAGCTTGCTCTGGCTCATGTGCGAACTCTCTGCGCTTTGGATCGCCTTCTGCAGAGCTGCGATTCGGTTTGCCGGCAGTGTCTGCGACCGCGACAACTGGTCCACGTACGCCTTCGCCACAACCAACTGAGCAGGCCACTCGATCTTTTGCTGGTTCTGCACATTCAGCTCAGGCACCCGAACCGTCTTCGCCGCGTCGATTTCGTTCTGCGTCAGGAGCTTGGTCGGCGTCAATTCAAGGACATCCAGCCCGCGCGCAATCTCCGAAGCGTAGATGTAGCCGTTGTACCAATATGCCGCCCATTCGCCGCCCAGTACCAGCATCTTCGGATCAATCGGACCGCGGTCGAAATAGGCAATCTCGAAGGGTTGCGCCGGGTCGGTGAAGTCCACAATGGAGATTCCGCCTTGGTACCAGGCCTGGACTTCGATATCGCGGCCGGGGACCGGAATCAGCGAGCCGTTGTGCGCCACACAGTTCTCACTGGCGCCCTGCGCAGCCGGCAGCTTGTAATAGCTCGCGAAGTTTAGCTTGTCGTCCTTCAGACGGAAGATCGCATCGGCGCCCCACTTGTTCGGGTCATTCGGACGGCACCGCGCTCCCAAGCCGCCGCCCCACTCGTCGGTAAACAGGACTTTGGCCCCATCGTTTGAGAACGAAGCCGAATGCCAGTATGAATAGTTTGGATCGTTCACCGCATCCACGCGCTTCGGATGTACCGGGTCCTTGATGTCGAGCAAAATTCCATTTCCGGAGCACGCGCCCGCCGCCAATCCAATCGCCGAGTACACCGTGATGTCGTGGCACTGGTTGGTGTCCGCCGGCTTCTCCGCGCCCTTCTTGCCATGGGTGCCACCGTTGTTCAGGCCGTTCATCGCGCCCGTCCGCGGATCGATAAATACCCGAGGGCTGGACACTACCTTCGCGCCCTGCGGCGCAGCTACCGGAACCTTGATCACTTCGATCCGAAACAGCGCCGTATTCGGGTCCTTGTCCGGCTTTTCACCGGAGCACCCAGCCAGTTCTTCCGGTTGACGCACAAAGGATGTGCCGGACACGTAGATGTAAACATTGTCTCTGTCGTTGGGATCGATCACCAGAGTATGCGTATGAGATCCGCGGCACGTCTGCACCGCAGCCACTTGCTTCGGGTTCATGATGTCGGAAATGTCGAAGATCCTCACACCACGGAAGCGGTCTTTTTGCGCTGCCGGCGGGCCTTTTTTCTTTTTTACTTCCCCTGCCGGCGGCGGAGGCTCCGCCGGAAAGCCCTCCACGCCGCAATCCAGGCGTCCATTCGGCATCTCTACCGACATGAAGAGCAGGTTTTTGTAGACCGACAAATCATCCTGCCCGCCAGGGCATACCAGCGAAGTCAGCAACGTGGTGTTCACCGGATTGGAGATGTCATAGATACTCAAGCCATAAAAATTGCCCTGGAACAGGTGGTTGCCCTGGAACGCAAAGTCCGAGTTCCCGAAAGCCAGCTGCGCGACCACCAGCTGCATCGGCTTTGGCATCTTCGAGGCGTTGCCCACGCGGAGCTGGCCGAGCATCTTCTGCACCTTCGGGTCATCGGGATCAGAGGCCCCCAGCTGAAACGCGTCAGGTTTCTTGAGCAGTAGGAGGTGCTTGATGCCCATCGACGCTTCACCTGCGTCATACAGCCCCGGCGTCAGCTTGGCGCGCGGATCGTTCGCATCCGACCCCGTCATCCCCGCCGGTAGCCTCGGAGCCGGCTCCGGAGCAAACGGATTCTCATCCTCATCTTCCTTTTCATTGTCGGTTTGCTGCGCCGGTGGAGGGTTTGGAGGCGCCTGCGCCGGCATCCGGCTCACACCGAAAAATAAAGCAATCACGGTCCCCACCACACGAAAGGCCACACCGGGCACTCGATTCATCTTTTCTCCTCTAACGATTTTTTCTCCAAAATACCTTGCATAATCCTGATCTCGGCCCTTTGCGTATTGTCCGCATCCGTCGCGAAGTTGAACAGATCGGCATCCTGCCCCGCGCCTGCGGTGTCGAACAAATCCTTTACCATGGTCAGCGCACCATTGTGGTGCTGAATCATCCCTGTCAAGAATAAGTGGTCGAACTCGGCGCCCTTCGCCTTCCGCAATGCCTCCATCTGCTTCGGCGTAAGCATACCGGGCATAAGAGCCATCGGTTCGTGCGACATATCCATGGCCGACATTCCCGGCGTCGCTATGGGCACTCGTTCTCCGCGAGCCGCCAGCCACCGCTGCATAAACCTAATTTCGTCCGACTGCGAGCTACTGATTCGCGACCCCAGCGACCGCAGATCCTTGTTCTCCGTATGCGACGAAATCAACGCCGTCATCTCCACCGCTTGCCAATGATGCATGATCATGCCCTGCATGAACTCCACATCCGCTTGCGACCGTGGCGGGAGCGTGGCCCTCGTCGACGGCGGCAGCGTCCTGCTCGGCTTACCCGGGGCACCCGGCTGCACCACAACAGGCTTCGCCGGATCAGTTTGCTGTGAGCGCGAAACGGAGCGGAAGAAACCTGCGGAAGTTCTCGGGGCGAGCAAGTCCGGTGCAACAATTTCGCGCTTGTGGTTCACGGCGATGAAGCGCTGCGTCCGATCTGACAGCGAGGCCCAAGTCGTCATTGCCATTCGCGGAGACGGACTGTTTGCCGCCTTGGCATAGCCCATCGCCATCAATAACACGACAAGAGAAAGCAGGGCGGTGGATTTGCGCAGCATTGGCCGGCCATCCTTGACTCGGAGAAATCCGCACCAGCATACATCAAACGGACTGGCGGCGGCGCACATTGCGGAAATTAGAGAATTGAAATTGGAAAATGGTGGAGAAAAATTCCAACCCTTGCCAGGAATAAAACCGCACATGGAGGCGTTCTAGCGGATCGAGGGGCGGTCAACGGCTGGGCGCTTGGCGAGGGATTGTGTGCGTTGGTATCTCTTCGTTTCAATGGCCTCCGCCGCCGAGAGCTTCCGGTCAATATGCAATTCAGAGCGCAGGGCACCTGAATGCAGCAGGCAACGTTGCCCGGCAGCGACACCACAGGTAGGACAGGGGACGGAGGATAACTGTGCGGGCGTCAGGTCTTTCATTCTCATGGGGACAGGATGCGGTATGAAATGTGGGAAAGCTATCCGATTCGGTACACATTCGGGAAAACCGTCCCGCGTGGCCTCCACCGCCGGGAAACGTGTTCTTGGCCAATTTGGCAACTTTTTGGGAGCCGCGGCGTCGAACTTAGTTACGAAGGAATGCGTAGATAGATTTGAGAGGCGAGGGCTGGCCGGGCTGAAGCTCGGCGACTACCCATTGGCAGGGCAATGTAAATGGTTGAGGGGGGACAATGGAAACGCTGGGGCAGGACGTCCGGTATGCACTGAGGAATCTCAGGAAGACGCCGGGGTTTGCGGTCGTGGCGATCTTGACGCTGGCGCTGGGGATTGGGGCATCCACGGCAATTTTCAGCGTGATAGAAAACATCCTGATGGAGCCGTTCCCGTACCGGGATGCGCAGCGGTACATGTCCGTGCAGATCCATGACACGGAACAGAATGAGCGCGGCGGAAGGGCGGGATACACGGGGCCGGAGTTTTTAGATTATGTGGAACAGAATCATGTATTTGACGGGGTGATCGCCAATGACAACACAGACGTATTGTATCGCACGGCAGAGGGAAGCCAGCGGTTCGATGGAAATTTCATAACGCCGGGGACTTTTGAGTTTTTTGGGATGCAGCCGCTGCTTGGCCGCGTAGCGCAGGCGGCAGACTATGAGCCGGGGGCGCCGCCGGTCTTTGTGCTGAGGTACAAGACGTGGATCAAGAGTTTCGGCGGAGATCCGGGGATCGTGAACAAGACGTTTGTGCTGAACGGAGTTTCGCGGACGCTGATTGGAATCATGCCGCCGCGGTTTGGATGGGGCGATGCGGACATGTGGATTCCACAGAAGCCTAGCCGAGGGGCGACGGGGAAGGTAATTGCCGGGGCGTTTCAACAGCGCTGGTTCTTGATGGGGCATCTGAAGCCGGGCGTTTCTATAAAGGAGGCGGAAGCCGATCTGACGGTGGTGGCGAAGCGGCTTGCGACGGTGTACCCGAAGGACTACCCGAAACACTTCACAGTGCAAATCGAATCATTGACGAATCTGGTCGTGGGGAGATTCAAGACGACGCTGTATATCGTACTGGCGGCGGTCGGATTGTTGCTGCTGATCGGTTGCGGGAACGTGGCGAACTTGCTGCTGGCGCGGGCGACTACGAGAGAGAAGGAGTTTGCGATCCGGTCGGCGCTGGGAGCGAACCGCTGGAGACTGATCCGGCAGCTGCTGGTGGAGAGCCTGATCCTAGCAATTGGCGGGGCGGCGGTGGGGACGCTGTTGGCCTGGGGCGGCCTGAAATCGCTGGTAGCGCTGATGCCGCAGAACATCATTCCGGCGGAAGCAGTGATCCGCCTGAATACCCCGGTATTGCTGTTTGCGTTGGGAGTGGGAGTGATGACGGCGCTGGTGTTTGGGCTGGTGCCCGCGTTGAAGGCAGCGCGGAAGGATATCAACGATCCGCTGCGGGATAGCGGGAAGGGCACAAGCGGCGGGTTCCGTCACGGGAAGCTACGCAATGCCGTGGTGGTGCTGGAAGTGATGCTTTCGCTGATGCTGCTGGTGACAGCAGGGCTGTTAATGAGGAGCTTTGTGGCCTTGCGGGAAGTAAAGCTGGGTTTGCAACCGGACCATATTTTTGTGGCCAGGCTGCCACTGCCAGTGGAACGGTACAAGACAGCAGACCAAGTGGCGGGATTTTACCGGCCATTGCTGCAACGGCTGAAGGCGCTGCCCGGCGTGGTGGAAGCGACGGAGACGAGCACACTGCCGCCGTATGGAGGAATTAGGAGCGAGATCGAAATTCCGGGAAAGACGCATGCGGAGAAATGGAACGCGATGTTTCAATTGTGCAGCGAGGGATATTTCGGCGTGGTGAAGATTCAATTTGTGGATGGAAGAAGTTTTACGGAAGCGGAAGTGAACGGAGCGCGCAAGCTGGCGGTGGTGAACCAAACTTTCGTGAAGAAGTACTTGGGAAATGAGAACCCGATCGGTCGGTTGGTGAAAATCGCGCAACTCGCGGAGTTTGAGGACGCGGTGAAGGAGCCAACGTTTGAAATCATCGGATTAGTAGCGGACGCAAAGAACCGAGGGCTGCAAGATCCGCCCGAGCCGGAAATCTGGGTGCCGTATACGGTGACGGGATCGGCGTTCCGGGGAATCCTGGTGCGCACGGCAAAGGAACCGCTGGCGATGATGAATGCGGTGGAGCACGAAATCTGGGCGACGGATGCGAATGTGGCGTTAACACTGACCGGGACTCTGGAAGGTTACATCAGCCAGTTTTCGTATGCCGGGCCGCGATTCGGGTTTTTCCTGATGATGATTTTCGGCGCAATTGGGCTGGTGCTGGTGACCATCGGGGTTTACAGCGTGCTGGCGTACACGACGGCCCGGCGAACGCAAGAAATTGGGATTCGCATGGCGCTGGGGGCGAAGAGCTCGGACGTGCAGGGAATGGTGATTCGAATGGGGCTGCGGCTGGTGGGGATTGGCGTGGGGCTAGGATTGATTGCCAGCCTCGCGCTCGGACGCGTAATTGCGACGCAGCTTTGGGGCGTGTCGGCGTACGATCCGTGGACGCTGGTGAGCGTGCCGGTGGTGCTGTTGATCACCGGGCTGGTGGCGTGCTGGCTGCCGGCACGGCGTGCGGCGCGCGTGGATCCATTGGTGGCGCTGCGGTACGAGTAGGATAAGGCGGGCCGGACTGAAGCCGGCAGACGGGGACGAAGAACGGCACGATGTATCGTGCCCGTGCAAGAAAGTGATGCTAGGCCCAGGAGAAGCCATGTTTGGAGAGCGGCAGGGAGCGGATGCGCTTTCCGGTGGCGGCGAAGATGGCGTTGCAGACGGCTGGAAGAACCGGCGGTAGAGCGGGTTCGCCGAGGCCAGTGGGCGGATTGTCGGTTTTCAGAAAATGGACTTCGATTTCGGCGGGGACCTGATTCATTCGCACGGGCGGATACTCGTGGAAATTGCTTTGGACGGCGCGGCCGGCTTCGATGGTGATTTCGTAGTTCATGACGGAGCTTAGGCCTTCGATGATGCCGCCGCGGACTTGATTTTCGGCGTTGATAGGATTGATGATTTGGCTGCCGACGTCGCCGGCCGCCCAGATCTTGTTGATCTTCAGTTTATTATTCTCACCTATGCGGAGCTCGACGACCTCAGCAAAATAGCCGCGATGCGCGAACTGGAAGGCGACGCCCATGCCGGTGTCCTTCGGGAGTTTGCGCGTGCCCCATGCGGACTTTTCCGCGACAAGCTTGAGGACGCCTTGCATGCGAGAAGCGTCGAAATCCATGTCGCCGGGATTGGAAGAGGACGATGCGCTGGTGAGGCGCGGAGCGGCGAGAAGATCCAGGCGGAATTGGACGGGATCTTTACCCGCGGCATGCGCTAGCTCGTCAATGAAGGATTGAAAAACCCAGGAGTAGGCGTTGCTGCCGGGAGCGCGCAGGGCGTAGGTGGGAACGCCGAGAGGCATGAGGGAGGCGCCGAAGAAAAAGTTCTCGAGAAATGTGCCAGGAAATTGGTTGGCGGGGATGCCGGCGGAGGGAGAGAACTGCTTGCCTTCGCCGAAACTGACGAAGTGATTGCGCCACACGACGAGGCTGCCGGAAGAATCCAGGCCGCCCTTGAGGAAATGAAAACCCGCGGGGCGATAGTGATCGTGGTGAAAATCATCCTCGCGAGTCCACAGGAGCTTGACGGGAACGCCGGCCTGCTTGGCGATGGCGCCAGCTTCGAGCATGTAGTCGTTGGTGAGACGGCGGCCGAATCCGCCGCCAGCGCGCTTCATGTGAACGACGATGTCGTCATGGGGAATATTGAGGACTTTGGAGACGAGCAGGCGGCCATTTTCAGGTGTCTGGCTGGGCGACCAGAATTCGAGTTTGCCGTCGTGATAATGGGCGAGGCAGTTTTCGGGCTCCATGGGGGCGTGTGCGAGGAAGGGATAGGAGTAGGCGGCTTCGATGGTTTTTTCGGCGGACTGCAGCGCTTTGTCAGCGTCTCCGTCGCTGCGGAGAGTGATGGTGGGCGGCTGCTTGGAGAGTTCCTCGGCGCGGCGAGCAAAGCCCCCGCTGCTTTGCTGGGCGGTGGTACCTTCGTCCCACTTAGCTCGCAATTTCTTTCTGGCAGTGTTGGCTTGCCACCAGGTGTCGGCGACGATGGCAACGCCGCAGTGCAGGCCCAGTAGGTCCGAGGTCCCATCGACAGCGAAGGCGTGGCGGACGCCGGGCTGTGACTTGATTTCGTCGAAATTGGCGCTGAGGAATTTTCCGGCGTAGACGGGACACTTTTCGTATACGGCCCAGAGCATGCCGGGGACGCGGAAGTCGATACTGTATAGACTTTTTCCGGTGACAATCGATGGATTGTCCACGGCATGGATGGAACGACCGATGATCTTGTAATCCTTCGGGTCCTTGAGCCGGACGGACTTGAGATCCGGCGGGCGAAGCGTGGCTACTTTTTCGGCGAGCGCGCCGTAGGTGAGAGTGCGTTTTGTCGCCAGATGCATGACGCGGCCGGAGGAGGTCTGGCATTCGGATTCGGGGACGGACCAGGTTTGCGCGGCGGCGGCGACAAACATCTGGCGGCCGGCGGCGCCGACCTGGCGCAGCGGATCCCAGTTGGTGGGAGTGGAAGTGCTGCCACCGGCGCGCTGCGGACCGTATTTCGTTTCGTCGAGGTCGGCCTGCTCGATGCGGACAGAGTTCCAATCGACGTCGAGCTCGTCGGCGATGATCATCGGGAGATGAGTTTTCACGCCCTGACCGATCTCGGGATTTTTGGACATGATCGTCACCGTGCCGTCCGCGGCGACGCGAATGAAAGCGGTAGGCATGAACGCTGGGGCTGGCGCCTGCGCTGACTGCGCAAAAACTTCCGGGAGGAGTTCGGAGTGCAGAGCCAACAGGACACCGCCACCGGCAATGGCGGAGACGCGGAAGAACGCGCGACGGTCAAGGAGTGTGATGCTCACGGGGGCCCCCTTTGAAGCAGATTCCTGCCCGGGCGAGAGGACTCGTCCCGGTCGTGCCATTGTAACGCGGAACAGAATTTTGTGAAGAGGGTGCGGCTGGGCAGCGGCCGGTTTCAGCCCGGCCGGCCACCAATTGTTAGGAGTGAGGGGCTGCCGAGGCTAGCCATGATGCGGAGTCGGGTCCGGTGCGCTCTCGGCGGGCTCCGCGAGGGTGCGAGCTATCTTCCCGGCGCGCTTACTGGCGTAGAGAGCCTGATCAGCGCGCGCTAGGAGCTCCTCGGGACGGTCTCCCATTTGGTATTGCTGCCAACCTGCAGAAAAAATGACGGGAAGTTTGAGGCCCTGCCAGTCCACTTCCAGAGAGCCGAGACGTCCGAGGACCAGCCGCAATTGCTCCAAGGTGCATTCGGGAAGAAGAACAAGAAACTCGTCGCCGCCGAGGCGAACGGCAAGGTCCGAGCCGCGAATGACTCGATTGAGGTGCGCAGCAAATTCCTGCAGCACCTGGTCCCCGGCCGGATGGCCGTGCATGTCGTTGATCTGCTTGAAATCGTTCAAATCCAGGGTGAGCACCGTCAGGGGGTGTCCCCTGCGCTCCGAGCGTGCCACCTCCGAAGCGAGACGCTGCATAGCAAAACGGCGATTGTACAGGCCCGTCAACGGATCAACCATCGCGAGGTTGCGCAGAATTTCCGAATGCCCTTGTTTTTCAGCGAGCTGGCGGCGCAGGCGCTTGATGAGAATTTGTTGATAGATGGTGTAAACGTTGAAGACCAGGACCAAGGCAATCAAACCAAAGACAGCGTCTCCTACTTTCAGGGGAATAAAAGTTTTCAAATCCTCATGTAATGCGGGGAGGGAAAAAGAGATAACCGCAAGCGTAAGGAGAAGCATCACCAGGATGGAGTATCCCCAAAACCACCAATCGCGCTGCTCGATCTGACGGAGTTCCTGCGTCAGCTCTTCATCGCTAGCTTCAACAGAAGCCGGCACGGAAGGATTTTGGGGGTCAGTCATGATTTAGGGGCGAAGGGCAGCGGCTCGCTATACCACCTAAGTTAGAGTTAGAACGGGTTCAGGTCAAGGATTGTTCGGCGAGGCCTTACGGAGTGGTTACTTGGCCGAAATGGTCCAAATCGCGGATAGACCGGGGTTGTCAAGGCCAGTTAACCATCCTATTATCAGCGCGTTATGGATATTCTGTTGAAATGCTCCAAAAGTCCTTTTCGTCTGGTACTCCTGTTCCATTGGCCAGCCCTGGCCCCGGGGTCACACTTGTTTTGGGAAAAAATGGTATCGCTCTTCATCCTCGTGTTCGCGAGTATCGCCCTGGGACGGTTCGCCGTTTCGCAATGGCGGACCATCTGGATAACGGCCGCCAGTCAACCCCTCTCTGATTCGCTGCAGGTGACCGCCGGGATTGAAACCGCGGCTATCGGCGCCCAGGATTTTGGCTCGCTGCTGGATCTCTGCGACAACCTGTCCCCCGGCCTGAAAAAGAAAACTCCCTGGCTCAAAGAAGTGTCCCTTTACTACCGCGCGGTTGCAAAACTTGAGCAGGCATTCAAACTAAAGGTTCCCTCACTTTCCAGCTGGGCGAGCCATGAGATGAAGATCTGCTCACGTTATGTGGCCGTAGTGTTGGACCAGAATCTCGCGATGAACCTGGATCGCCGGCTCGCCGCTCGCATCAACTAATCGACAAGAAAATGGCTTAGCAGAAAGGCGCGTTTCGCATCACTGCCGAACGGAGGCGCGCTTGAGGCGCAGAGCCCTGCGCCCGAGCTTTGTCGTGCGGAGTTTTTCTTCCTTTAAGACGAACCCGGGTCAAACCAACCACTGCGATTTGCCGGCTCGACGATGGTCCTTCAGCTTCGTTCTGAAAAGGCCCGAGACTGAGCAGGCGAGTGACCTCGGAGCTGGTGGTGTTCAATTGGGTGGCCGTTTCCTGAGTGGTAAGCCAGCGGTTGCCGTTTGAGTGCATCGCAGACGATCCTCCAGCACTGGCTAATTCACCCTATCTGTCTGTGGCCATATAACGCAGTTATGATGCGAGGCGAAGTGCGGAAAAGTGCGAGGGAAGCGGCTGACAGGTTTATATCTTGTTGCGCTTCTCTTTTGTTGATCCTGCAAGGGGGAAGAGGGTGGGTTCGGCGGGAGGAGTGTCAGCGATGTCCTCGAGTTCGGGGTAATGCCGGCGAAGAGGCTCCGGAACTTTGACTTTTGTGCCTTTGAGAATGCTGATGAGCTGCAATGCATTGACGACCGATTTGCCCTGGAAGTGGTTGTTGGTGACTACAAAGGTGTTAGGAGAATGCTCCGCGACGGTGCGGACACGGGTGATCCAGGGAGCGAGCTCAGCGGAGGTGTAGAGATAGTTGTAGCGTTCCTGGGCGGGGACGGCAGGATCGTCGGAAAACCAGGTATCGTAGCGACGGCCGTGGAGACGGATGTAGCCGACGGCCGAGGTGGCTTGGGCCGAGGGCGCGAGAGAACGGCCGATGATGGGCTGATCGATGTTGCAGAACCCTGCGTGGTATTCGCTCAGTAGAGACTGAGTTTCAGGAGAGTCCCAGGATGCGTGGCGGACTTCGACGACCAGTGGATAATCGGCAAAGCGTTTAAGAAGTGCCGTGAGATAGGAAACCGTCTCCTTTGTGCGGTGAAACGAAAAAGGGAATTGGAGGAGGATGGCGCCGAGTTTGCGGGAAGTGCGGAGAACGTCGAAGCCGGCGCGGACGGCACGCTCGTCCGCGGAGGTGGCCCCGGGAATTAAGTCGTGAGTGAATCGTTGCCAGAGTTTGGCGGTGAACAGGAAACGTGGATTTAGGAGGACACGATCGACCCACTGCGCAGCGTGGTCGGGGCGCAAGGGTTGGTAGAACGACGTGTTGATTTCGATGGTGTCAAAAAATTCAGCAAGATAGGCGGCTTCATGGAAGCCCTTGGGGCGGCGCGCGGGATAAACATAGCCGGACCAGTCTGGATAGGACCAGCCCGCGGGGCCGATGTAGAGAGTTCCGGGCCGTGGGGCATTGGGCGTGGGACCGGGCGCGCCGGCTGGGAGCGGAGATTTTGGTTTGCGCTGGGGCATGGATCGGCGCGGAATGCGCCCAGAGCAGAGTAGAGGGGAGGGAAGGCGAGTGTCAACGCACGGCAAGTGAGAAACGCGCGACGGCGTTGCCGCGAACGATGCCGGCTGCTATGCTTTTGCGGTGAAGTATTGCGAAAAGCGGATCCGCGTCCCCCTCCCCTTCCTCAAACTCTCCTACAGGTGCAAACATGAAACTGTCCATCAGTTACAAACACGTCGAGGCGCAGAAACCGGCCGAGGCCGAAGTGGAGCGCCACATAAATAAATTGGGGAAATTGCTGCAAAGCTACTCGCCAGATCTGGTGCAATTGCACGGCACATTTGCGAAGAACCCACGGACGGACGAGAGATCTTGCACGCTGAATTTGTCGTTGCCAACGGGAACGCTGCATGCCACGGGGACGGGGAAAAGCGTGCGGACGAGCTGCAAAAAGGCGTTCGGGGAATTGGAGGCGCAAGTAAAAAAACATCAAGCGAAGCTGCGCAAGGATTACGAGTGGAAGCGGAAACGACCGATCGAGAACATCGAAGCGCTCTCCTGACCAAGCGAACAGCAAAGATGGAAAGCCAGGCGGCAGCACCACTGCTCTGCGAATAAGCGATTGTCAGCGCGAGCCAGCGACAGGTTCAAGCTAGAGTTGCTCTAGCCCCTGAAATACAAATAGGCGCCGAGAATGCAAAGAACCACGAGGGCAGAGCCGCCGACCTCCATCCAGCTCCAACTGGCGCGCGTGTTAGCTTTATCTTCCCTGGTAGTCGTCGCGAACGTGAGGTTCTTGATTGCTGTGTAGTCCGGCTGCGAAGTCGCGTAGCTCACTGCGACCATAACTACTCCCGAGACCAGCGTGATCAGCACGCTGAAGTACTGGAAATAAATATTGTTGACGATCCAAAGGAAAGAACCATGCGCGTATCCATTCTGAAATCCCCGCAGGCCAAGCGTCACGGGGGTATCCACAATCATCCGGAAAATGCCCAGTACGAAGCCGACCAGCATTGACCAAAGCGCGCCCTGAGCGTTCATTCTCTTGAAGAACACCCCCAGGAAGAAGACCACAAAAATGGGCGGGGCCAGATAGCCTTGCACCGCCTGTAAGTAGCCGTAGAGCCCGTGCGCATTTTTGATGACCGGAATCCAGGCGAAGGCGATGAAAACCATGACCGTGGTGGCCAGGCGTCCCGTGCGCACCAGTTCATGCTGCGTCGCCCCTGGCTTCCACTTCCCGTACAAGTCCACGGTAAAGAGGGTTGAGCACGCGTTGAACACTCCAGCCAGCGATCCCATCAGCGCCGAGAGCAAGCCGGCGACTACGATGCCACGCAACCCCGGAGGCAAGAGGTATTGCACGAGCATCGGAAATGACCCCTGGGCAACTGAAGGAATCGCGTGGCCGTCCGGCCCAATCATTGCTGCCAGCTCGGGAATCTTGCCGCTTCTCGCCAGAGCGAAACACACCATTCCAGGGACGATGAACAGATAAACCGGGGCCAGCTTGAGAAACGAGGCAAAGATGCTTCCGCGGCGGGCTACCGTTTCGTTCGGGGCACCCAGCGCGCGCTGCACGATATATTGGTCCGTGCACCAGTACCACAGCCCGATGATCGGGGCGCAAAACAACATGCCAAGCCAGGGAAAATTGTCATTGAAATACCAAGCCTGCTTCACAACATGCCCCGCGGCATTCGTTTCGATCACCGGAGCCCATGTGCCTTCTACACCCGCAGGAACCAGCGGTTTCCACAGATTGAACATGTCGGAACCGCACCAGTGGCGGAGTTCGCTCCATCCTCCCAATTGGTGCAAACCATAGAACGTCAGCGATGCGGAGCCCACGATCAGAACGAGGACCTGAACGGCGTCGTTGTATGCCACCGCCCGCATGCCGCCAAAAACTGTGTATAGCCCGGTCAGTGCAATTACCAGAACCGAGCCTATCCAAAAGCTGTCGATTTCCATTCCGCCGAGGTTGAGACGAAGCTCCGGCAGAAGAGTCCCGAAGACCACGCCGCCGGCAAAAATGCCCACGGCGATCTTGGAGACGATGAAGGTGATGAGCGAGACGACGGAGAGAACGTAGCGCGATTTCTCGCTGAATCTTTTTTCCAGGAATTCCGGCATGGTGAAGACCTGCGAGCGCATGTAGAAAGGCACGAAGACCCATGCGAGGACCAAGAGGCACCAAGCGTGCAATTCATAGTGCGCCAGGGCCACACCGCTCGTCGCGCCAGCCCCGGCGAGGCCCACCACATGCTCCGATCCGATGTTGGAGGCGAAAATCGAGGCGCCAATGATCCACCAACTCAGGTTGCGACCGGCGAGGAAGTAATCCGCGGCAGAATCTTTCCCCCGGCGAACCACCCACCAGGCTACGCAGAGAAGAACGCCGAAATAGAGCGCAATTACGGCCCAATCCAGCGATGTGATCCGGGATTTCGCCGCGACCCCTAAAAACGATGCGGCTAGAGAGGTCATCGCTCGAGTTTTCATCGCAGACCGGCGAGAAGATCGACGGTGAGTTGATCCAAGCGCTCGTAGGGCAAGCGCTTCTTACAAATCGCGTCTTTGTCGAAAACGTGGGCCAGCAAGGCAGCGGCACCCTTCTTCGAATACCGCCCGATCTGGGGAGTGCCAGTCCTCCCACCGGAGATCTCCCGGAGGATTGCTTGAATTTCCTTGTCGGCGGTCCAACGTCCAGCTTTCTCTTTCAGGATCAGATAGGTGCGCATGCAGCCGCGCGCAAAGTCTTTGACGCCGCAGTAATCCTCGGTGCGATAGGCATGCGCATCAAAATGACGCGGCCCGTCGTATCCGACGTCTTCCAGGAACTTCACGAGCCAAAACGCGGACTTGAAGTTCGCCGAACCGAAGCGCAAGTCCTGGTCGTAGCGCCCCGGCATTTGGTCGTTGAGATCAATATGGAAAAGTTTGCCCGCTTCCCACGCTTGCGCCACTCCATGCGCGAAATTCAAGCCGGCCATTTGTTCGTGTGCGACCTCCGGATTGACACCAACCATTTCCGGATGATCGAGGGTGGGAATGAAGCCGAGGTAATGGCCGGTGGTGGCCATATAGATATCCGCGCGCGGCTCATTGGGCTTGGCCTCGAGCGCGAACTTGAACCCGTACTTTCGGTCGATATTGTATTCGCAAAGATAGTTGACCGCTTCGCGGAGGCGCTTCACTGCCTCGTCTGGACGGCGGCAGGCATCGGTTTCGACGCCCTCGCGGCCGCCCCACAATACAAAAATCTTTGCGCCCAGCTCCGCTCCGAGATCCATGGCGCGCATGGTTTTTTGCAATGCGTAAGCGCGCACCTCCGGATCGTTTGCAGTAAAGGCACCGTCACGAAAGACGGGGTGAAAAAACAGCGAGACCGTGGCCATCGGGACGACGAGTTTGTTTTCGGCGCAGACCCTCTGGAACTCGCGCACAATCGCGTCGCGTTCCGCAGGAGTAGCGTCGATCGGTACCAAGTCATTGTCATGAAGGTTGACGCCCCAGGCTCCCACTTCACCGAGCATGGAAACGATCTCGACGGGAGAAATGACCGGGCGAACGAAATCGCCGAATGGATCGCGTCCGCGGTTTCCGAGCGTCCAGAGTCCGAAAGAAAATTTGTGTTTGGGTTTCGGCTGGTAAGCGTCATTGTTCGTCATGGACTTCCTCCCTGGCTCATGATAGATGCATCTAGGAAAGGAAAATAGATTTCATCGCCGGGTAGATTCGGCGGTAGGCGTTGCCGGCGGCGTTCATCAGCGCGACATTCGCTGCATTGGGAGAAACGCGTTCCACGACGTGCACAACCGAATCGCAAGCCGCGTCCACAGAGGGCCACATCTTGGCTCCTACTCCAGCAAGAATGGCTGCGCCAAAGGCCGCTCCCTCCTCCGCTTCAACCATCTCCACTTCTTGCCCATAGACATCCGCTTGAATCTGCCGCCACAGCGGCGACCTCGCGCCTCCTCCGCCTAAACGAATTTTTTTCACCGGAACTTTCATTTCCGCGAAGATGGTGAACGTATCTTTCAAACTGAAAGCCACGCCTTCCAAAATGGCGCGTATCACGTGAGCACGCGTGTGCGAGGCCGTCAAGCCCGCCAGAACTCCACGCGCGGTGGGATCCAAATGCGGCGTGCGCTCACCCATGAGGTAGGGAGCCCAAAGCAGCCCATCCGCGCCGGGCGCAACCGTTGCTGCCTCGGCGGTGAGCTGCTCGTAGGGATCTCGTCCATCTACCGTGGGAAGGCGGGCAAATTGATCGCGAAACCATCGTAGCGAAAGGCCGGCGGCCTGAGTTACGCCCATCACGTGCCAGCGTTCGGGTACCGCGTGGCAGAAAGTGTGCAGCCGGCCTTTAGGATCCAGCGCGGGACGATCCGTCGTCGCAAAAACGACTCCTGAGGTTCCAATCGTGGCACTTACCGCACCGGGAGCGACGATGCCCATGCCGACGGCGCCTGCCGCCTGATCGCCCGCGCCAGCCACGACAGGTGTTCCAACCGACAGACCGCTAGCTTCGGCGCCCACAGAAGAGACTTTCCCGCAGACTTCCGCCGACTCATAGAGCGCTGGTAGTAATGAGCGATCGATTTCTGCCGCCTGCAGAACTTCGGCACACCACTGGCGCCGGGCTACACTCAGCAGGAGGGTCCCAGAAGCATCGGCGACATCCGTGGCTTTTTCTCCTGTCAGCCGGAATCGAACGTAGTCCTTCGGAAGCAGGACCGAACGCACCCGTTTCCAGTTTTCCGGTTCGTTCTCGCGTGTCCATAACAACTTTGTGGCCGTGAAATTGGCGAGGGCCGGATTGCAAGTCAGACGGATCAACTGCTCTTCTCCAACGCGCTCGGTTAGCTCCTGGCATTGTTTTTCTGTCCGCACGTCGCACCAAATCAGGGCCGGCCGCACCACCTCGCCGCGGGCGTCCAGCATCACCGCCCCATGCATTTGCCCAGAAAACCCAACACAGGAAATCTGCTCTCTGCGAAGCTGCCCCTTGTCGAGCGCTTTGTGAATAGCAATTCCCGCGGCTCGCCACCAATCTTCCGGGCGCTGTTCGGCCCATCCGGGCTGGGGTGAGCTGAAGGGCTCGTGCTCCGCCGTGGCGGAAACGAAAACACGTCCGTCACGGCCCATGATCAAAGCGCGAGTGCCGCTCGTACCAACATCGATTCCGAGAACGTAAGTCTGCATAAATTTCAAGAGCACCAAAAACGTTCACACTCACCGGTGGTCAGCGATACGCGGCGGCCTGGATGCTGTACAGCTCCGAGTACTGACCGCTCTTGGCCATCAGCTCATCGTGCGTGCCGACCTCCACGAGTCTGGCCCCATCAAGCACAACGATGAGATCGGCCATGCGGACCGTCGAGAAACGGTGAGAGACAAGGATCGTGATGCGGCCACTGTCGCTCTCGCCGGTGCCGTGCGCCACTGCGGCGTAGCGCTCGAACAACGCGTGTTCCGTCTCCGCGTCCAGCGCGGCGGTCGGTTCGTCAAGGACCAGCAACAAGGGCTGATCGCGCATAAAGCCTCGCGCCAGCGCAAACTTCTGCCACTGGCCGAACGATAGCTCGACTCCGGACGGCCACGTCGGACCGAGCTGCGTGTCAAGGCCGGACGTCAGACGGGCGACGACGTCGGCGGCGCCGGCACGGTCGACAGCAGCGACCACGGCGGGCCCATCGTCCAGCCGGGGGAGGTCGCCCAAGCCGACCGTGTGCCTCGCGCGGAATTCGAAGCGGAAAAAATCCTGGAACGCGCCCGCAAGACGCGCCCGCCACTCGCCGGCCGGCAAGCGTGCCAGCGGCGTGCCGTCTACGAGGATCGAACCAGATGACGGCTCGTACATCTTCGCGAGCAACTTGACCAAGGTTGTCTTGCCAGCCCCGTTCTCGCCGACGATCGCGACGACCGCGCCCGCGGGCAGCGTCACCGATACATCATCCAGCACAACGCGTGAAGTGCCGGGGTAGGCGAACGACACGTGGTCGAGCCGGATGCCACGGTGCAACACGGTGGGAACCGGAAGATCGCCCGTCGCCGCGACGGAGGCGGCGTAGTCCTCGAGCCACGCGAGCCGCCGAGAGCCATCCATCCAGAATCCGCGCAGGAATCCAATCTCGCCGACGGTGGCGCCGATGTATGCCGACAGTCGCGCACCTGCGGCGAGCACCAGCAGCACTTGGCTGGCTGGCGCGCGGAGGCCGGACGACACGAACACCACCGCACCCACGTACGCCAAGCTGAAGATCGCCCACGCCAGCGCGTGCCAAAACGCCGAGCCCCACCGAGCGGCCGCCACCGGTCCGTACCATCGCTCCCACGCGGCTCGCCGCTCTGTAACGAGGCGCTCTCCGATGCCGGTGACCCGGACTTCCTTCCCTGGGGGTGCGGTGGTGGCGATGGTGAAAAGGTGACGCGCCAGCCGATTGCTTTGTGCCCCGCGTTCCTGCGCGGATCTCTCGACATCGGGCCGCCACGTCGAGGTCAACACGGTGGGGATCGCAAACACGACAAGCAGGACGAGCGCCGGGTGAATCGACGCCAGTAGCGTTATGGTCACGCTCAGCCGCAGGATCCACCCGAGCGTGGAAAACAGGGACATGTACATGTGGTCGAGCACGAACACCTGATTGCGGAGCATGGAGAGCCGATCGAGGTACTCCGGGCGTTCCTGATGCGCAACGGTTGCGACCGAAGCCTGCAATTGTGCGACATGGGACTCAAGAGCGATGGTCACTTTGTCGCGGAAGCGGCGCTGCACGCGCGTGCTGACCGTGCGGAGAAACCATGTTGCGGCGGTCGACACACCCAGCCCAATCGCCGCCCCTTCCACGATTCCGGGTCGGTGCTCCAGCACGCCTTTGCCAAGCAGCATCAGCCACAAGGCAAGGAGCGCATCGGGCAGCGCCGCCAGCTGCGACAGCACGAACGCCACCACCATCAGGCGCGGCTCGTGGCGATAGCCCAGCTTGCACAACCGCCACATCGACGACAGTGCGGGAGGCAGCGGGTCAATCGTTCCAGGCGTCCCGGGCGCGCGATCCCGATCAGGAGAGGACTTCATAGGTCGTACCCTCCTCCTCGCCTGGGACGCTGAAACGCTGCGCCTGCAGATCGAACATCACCCGATAGCGCCCGCCGAGGGTCATGAGCTCTTCATGAGTTCCGAGCTCGATCACCCGGCCATGCTCGAGCACGCAGATACGATCGGCATGGCGGACCGTGGAGAAACGATGGGAGATCAGAATGGTCGTGCAATGCCGCGTCGCGGTGAGCAAGCGATCGAAGATCTCCGCTTCCCCGCGCACGTCGAGCTGCGCGGTCGGTTCGTCGAGCAGCACAACGCCGGCGCCCATCGTGACGGCCGAGAGCGCTCGGGCGAGCGCCATGCGCTGCCATTGGCCGCCCGATAGCTCGGTGCCGCCGTCGTAGCCGCGGGCGAGAATCGTGTCCAGTGTGGCTAACTTGGTCGCGCCGGCCGACTCCAGAGCCGCGCGCACGACATCGTCTGGCGCGCCTGCCGGCGCCACGTTGTCCCGCAGCGGCAGCTCAAGGCGGATGAAGTCCTGGAACACGGCCGCGACGCGCGAGCGCCACGACGCGAGATCGAACTCGCGAATATCCACTCCGTCGATCTCGATCGCACCGGATTGCGGATCATACAACCGGCACAGAAGCTTTGCGATCGTGGTCTTGCCGGCGCCGTTCTGTCCAACGATGGCGAGCGACGAGCCCGCGGGAATCGTGAGATCGAAGTGTTCCAGCACGGCCGCACCTGCAGGGTAGGCGAATGTAACATCGCGGAGCCGAATCTCGCGTGCAGGTGTCGCGTCTGCGGGGCGATCCCCGGAGCGCAGCCCGCCGGCGGGACGCATGGCCGGCTCGAGTCGCAGCACCGCGGCGACGGGAGCAGCTGCTCCGTCGAGCGCCCAGCTGAATCCGCCGAAAGCGATCATCGACACGCCGACGGCACTCTGCACGTAGACCACGACTTCCCCGAGACTGATGCGGCCAGCGGCGCTCGCCAGTGACCAGAACACCAAGACGTTTGCGGAGACGACGAGGAGCATGCTCCAGATGACAGGTCGCTCGCGCAGCCGTGTGGCTGCGTACTGAAGCTCGTGCAGCCGAGTGCGCCTGGCGACGAAACGGTCAATGGTCCAGCCGGCGAGGCCGAACAGCCGCAGCTCCTTGCTCGCTGGTGGGTCCACGGCCAGCCGGTAGGCGTAGTCGGCATCCCGCTGCGCGGCGCGCACTTCCTCGGTGTTGCGGTCGCGCCAGATCGCGCTCTCGCGCAGAAGCCAGTGCGTCGCGAGCCACGCGCCCGCGAGCACCATCGGCGCCCACCACGCGTACCTGGCGAGAATCACGGCGGACGCGACACCGGCGATCATCTCGACCATACCGCTCGCAATGAAATCCAGGGAGATCGACAGCGGCGGCCCGGTCATCCCGAGGTCGAAGTCGCGCGCGACGGTGAGGTCGCTGGTGAGCGCGGGATCCTCGAGGTGCCCCATGCCCTGCGGGCGCACGCAAGCCTCGGTGAGCCGGTCGTAGAGCCATGCGGCGGTGCGGTCGCCGAGGTTGGCACTGACCGCCTGATGAATCGGACTGAGCACCTGAAGCAGTACAAAGATCGAGCCGGCAAACGCCAACGAACCGGCAAGAGGATCGCCGCGTTGCACGGCGCCGACGAGCACGCCCATCGCGATCGCGAACGCCGCCGGCAGAATCCCTCTCAGCAGGAGGGCTGTCCACCAAGCAGTGGCGAGGAAATGATCCGCCTTCGGCAAGACGCCGAAGAACTTCCATTCCTTTCGCTCGGTCAGTGATGGCAACACGACCGCATTTTGCCACAGAACCGGCGTGGCGCTCATGAAGAAGACGATTTGGAGTGCACGGAATCGATCATGACGCGTCTTTGATTACCGGTGATTCGCCAGCGCTCTCGCTGGACTCATTCTTGGGAGTCTGGTCCAATAGTGCCAATTCAGGTACAGGCTCCGCTCTCGATGGGTAAAGAAAGGATGATGATTTCGTGAAAGGGTTCTCGCTTGTTTTTGTTCGATGTATGTACGTCTTGTTTGTCCTCATGCCGTTCGGTTTTCAGGACTCGCCAGCTCGCGCACAAGGTAGCGGCAGCGAGCGGATATTTTTTGATGCCAAGATTTTTACTGGTGATCCGCAGAATCCTTACGCCTCCGCTGTTGCGATTCGAGACGATAAAATCGTAGCCGTTGGAAATCTCCCGGAAGTTGCCAAATCCGTCTCTCTGAATGCGGAGCGTGTGGCTCTTCAGGGCAAATCTCTATTCCCAGGATTCATCGATTCCCATAGTCACTCGTTGATGGGAGGCATGGCCCTGATTTCGGCCGATGCCAGCGAAAAAGTAAAAACGATGGACGGGCTGGTTAGTTTTGTCGCTGAAGCCAAAACGTCCGGGCGTGGAATACGCGGTGAAATTCTACAAATTCTGGGCCTTCCTCTCGAATTTTGGTCGCACACCGATGAACTCAATGCCAAGTTCAGCACCGGCGCCTGCGCCAATCAGCCAGTGTTGTTGAGCGGCATGGATGGCCACACCGGCTGGGTAAATCGTGCGCTACTGAAGCGCGCCGGCATCACCAGCGAATATCTGAAGAAGCTTAGCGAGGGCGAGCGCAGTTATTACGGCGTGGGCAAAGACTCCGAACCCAATGGTTTTGTCGTGGATGCCGGGATGGGAAAAATCGATCGGCTGCTGCCGAAGGCCACGGATGACCGGCTTCTCTCCTCCGGCCGCGCAGCGCTGCAATACAACTACAGCCTCGGCATCACCTCCTGGCTTGATCCCCTTGCCAATGAGGAGGTCCTGAAGGCTTACAAACTCCTTGCCGATCATGGCGAACTTATCTCTGAAGTCGTGGCGTTCCCGCAAGTCTTTGCCAAAGACCCTGCGGCCGAACTCGCCGGAGTGCAGAGAACCCGCGAAGCCTACAAGAACATCCACAATCTTTACATTACCGGCATTAAGCTTTTTGCCGACGGAGTCGTCGAATACCCATCGCAGACGGCCCACCTAACAAAACCATACAAAAATACGGGGCGCAACGGTGATTTGCTCTTCGACCCGAAGAAATTTGCCGAGTTGTGCGTCGCGGCAGACAAACAGGGCCTGATTATCCACGTGCATGCGCTGGGTGACGGCGCGGTCAAGGCGGCGCTCTCCGGAATTGCGGCTGCGCGGAAGGCCAACGGTAATTCCGGGCTGCCGCATACACTCACCCACGAGCAGTTCGTAGCTCCCGAGGACTTTCCGCGGTTTCGCGAACTCGGGGTCATCAGCGCGCTGCAGCTCCTGTGGGCCAGCGCGGGAACGGACACGATTGAAATCGTGAAACCGTATCTGGACTCGGAAGTGTACAAGTGGCAGTATCCGGCGCGCTCGATTCTGGACAACGGCGGCGTTATTTCCGGGGCCAGCGACTGGCCGGTGTCCAGTGCAAATGTGTTCTTGGCAGTTTATCAGGCGGAAACCCGCAAAGGTCCTGAAGGCGTCCTGGACGCCTCCCAGGACCTGCCACGCGAAGCGATGTTTTACGCCTACACGCGAAACTCTGCTCGCGCCATGAATCTTGTCGAAAGTATCGGAACCATCGCGCCGGGCAAGCGCGCCGACCTGATTCTAATTGATCGCGACGTGCTCACCGTCAGCCCGGAAGTGATGCGCGACGCCAAGGTGTTGTGGACCATCGTGGCTGGTAAAACCGTCTACCGGAGTTTGAACTGAATTCGGCCAGAACCTCAATAAGTCTCTAGTGCGTTCGATTGGATCATGGCGCTGTCTCTTCGCGCCAGCGAACATTTAGCAGAGGAGATTTGACTCGGGAACGTGTAGGAGTCACTGCCGCCCCGTGGAATCAGGACGCAGCGCCTAAAAGAAATGTGGATGATCAACTCAACTAGGGTAAGCCGGCTCGTTCTCCTACTGGTGCTCGCATCAGCAGTCTCCGCGCAAGAATGGCGATTCTATGGCGGAGACGCCGGCGGAACGCGATCCTCGCCGCTCAGACAGATCCATCACCAGAACGTGGGAAACTTGAAAAGGGCGTGGACGTATCATATTGGCGAGGCCGACCGCATGGGCAACGGCACAGACCGGCATCGCGTTGTGCCGTTTGAATCCACCCCGCTGGTGATTGACGACACGCTCTATTTGTCTACCCCTTCCAATCGCGCGATCGCGCTCAATGCGGAGAGTGGACAAGATCTCCACTGAGACCAGTTAGCGTACGAAGAACGACCTCTTCATCCTGTTTCCTTGGCGAACAAACGCTTTTTTCAGGTTTATAGTTCCAGTACTAAGCATGTAAGGTAATCGCCGCTCCAAATGATCCCAGCGGTAAGTCTTTAATTTTCAATGCCAAACGCCAATTAGCTCACCCTAGAAAGTGCGTGCCGGCTACACAAGCGTGGGTGGGGTCAACTCGTTTTTCAGGTAGTCGAAATCTTGTATTCCTAGGAGTTCAGTGGGAAGCGCGCGGCCCATTAGCGAGCGAAAGGTACGCGTATCGAGAGTTTCTCAACGCCTCAGGTGAGTTGGAGAGACACACCGACAAAAATTGCGAGGGCTGAAATTACAGCACTTATTCCCCTCCCTAGTTGGTGATGGAAGTGCCTTATGGATTCCGAGACTCTAGTAAAAAGCCGGCGGCGCGCAGCAAGATCTTCTTCGGGCGTTTTTGCTGATCCCCTGGTAGGAAACGTGAATTCGAACTTGCGCAGAGGTAGTTTCGCCATGCTATCCAAAAGCGGAAAAATTCCTGAACGATGTTGCGTAAATGCCGCTCAGTTTGCCTGGAGATCGCCGAGTAATATTCTGAGTTCACCGTTTCGCCAAAATCTCGAAGTTCCGAATCGACCCCAGGTGCTGCGAGCAACCAGTCCTCAGGCAAGGCCTGATTTTGACGGTACAGGAAGCTCGCGCGAGCCAGGTGCTTATGAATTCCCTGAGATTCCTCCGCACGAGGACATATCAATCACAATTTCCGTGATCGAGGGGCCCTCGAAGGGCTTGACCTACCAATTGAGCAAGTTGTGCATCACTATGGGAAGGATCGGCGGCGGTGCGGATTTTGAGTTTGATGAGCCCCAAGCATCCGACGTACATTGCGTCATAGCAGCACGTCAGGGCGGGGTGCGGCTGTATGTCGCGCCTTCTGTGAACAACATATACGTCAACGATCAACGGATCTACACGGTCGAGCTAACGCATATGTCTACGTTTCGTGTTGGGTCATCTCTGTTGCTGGTCACGGTTCTTCCAACCCAATGCGCGCCATGGGATGAATAGCGGAGGCCCGGAGGATGCGCCAGGCGAGGAGCATGAAGAGGTCGATTGAGTTGCTCCCGATCACCTCTGATTCTGGGTCGCGTTGGACGCTCCCGCTGACAGCCAGATGTTCCAGAAGGCCTGGAAAGGAGCATCAATGCGGCAGCCCCATACTACTGCCTCTTGTGGTTTGTATTAAGACACGAGAACAGAGAGGTGAGGCCGAACAGAGTCGGGCGCTTTACTACAATGAGATTAACGCCATTGATCCTTGCGTCGACCTGGAAGACGCCAGCGCATCGGTAGCCCCGCCTTTTGAACGGGCAACAAGCAGGCCCACTGAAGCACAGGTCGGCGGGTGGCAAAAAGAGAAAATTATGGTTCCAATTTGCATCCTTCGCGTGGGTCTCGCCTTTGCTCTCATTCTTTACCTAGGAAAGGCTTCGGAGGCGCGCGCGGAGGAAGGAGCTTCAGTGCAACAGAGCCTCACCGATGTACGGGCAGCCCTCCGCCATCGGCATTATTCGCAAGCAAATCGAACATTGGAGGAAGCCTTCACGCGTTTTCCGGGCAACGTCCCTCTGCGGCTTGAACTCGGCAGAGTCTACCTGTATCAACGCCTGGACTCGCGGGCTATGGAGATTTTTCGGGCCATTCTGCGAGATGACCCGTCCAGCCGAGAAGCAAAACTCGAACTGGCCCGCGTGCTGAGCTACGATAAGAAATACGAGCCAGCAAATCAACTCTTCCGTGAACTGCTGGCAACAAACCCGGACGATGAGGCGGCGGCGATCGGATTGGTGCGGAACCTGCTTATTCAGAAGAAGAAAGACGACGCGCGCCGCGAAGTGGAACAGGCACTTGTTCGTCATCCGAACAGCCTACACCTTCAAGAGTACCGGGACGCTCTGACGCAGAACCAGTTGCCGCTAGCGGCGTCTCGTGAGGGAAACGCGTTGAACCGATTGCAGGCAGACGCGAGCTACTTCAGTGATACAGCTGGGAATCGAGCTTCGCGTGCGGGACAGCGATTTGATCTTCAGATTGGGCGCCATCTCACAAACAGTTTTCACCTCGATGAAAAATCGCTATGGGTCAGCCAGGGGCCGAAAGCAAACATCATTTCTGTCAATGATGAAGGCCGGGTGCGGTTGGCACGTTGGCTCTTCGTTGCAGGTGGAACGGGCATCGTTCGTTTTGCTGACGATTCGAATCGGATCCTTTACCGCGGAACGTTGATTCTTCATCCTTTCAAGAGTCTTTGGCTGCAAGGAGGTTTCTCGCGGATACGGATCACTCCCACTTTCCTGTCAGCTCAGTTCGATTTGCTGGCTGAGGGTTGGTGGACCCGGCTTGACTGGCAGCCACGCTCCTGGCGCGTCAGCGCTGATTTCTCGAAACAGCATTACTCGGATTCAAATCGGACCCAACGAGAAGACGCGGAAATACTACGTTGGATTGGAAACTCGCGCTTTGCCGTGGGGTTGGGCTATCAGTACGCACGTAGCTCATTCGCTCAGGCCTTTTCTCACGGCTACTTCAATCCCAACCAGTATCACAGACATCTAGCAGTCGGAGGATTCCGCTTCGGGGTCGGTAAGCTCTATCTGGGCGAATACTTCGCCGAGTATGGCGCCGAAACCGTTGACCTGAACCCGTATAAGATTGCCTGGGAGGCCACAGCGAAGAACCGCTTCGTGCTGGGGAAACTGCAAATTGGCGTGGACTATACCTACTTTCATTTGGCGCAGAGCACGGGAGCGTTCCGGGCACAAGTTGGGCGGGTGAGCGCTGCGTATCGTTTCTAGGTGATGCGATAAAACAGTTCAGGGAGTCTTGGGTGAACAGAGGATCAGACCGGATATGAGTATGGATAAGCCACTCAGAGTACTCGTCGTGGATGATGACAATTCCATTTGCCGATGGCTGAATGCCGTTTTGACTGCGGAGGGCTACGAATGCCTCGTAGCCCGAAGTGTTGAGGAAGCCGAACCACTCCTTGGTGAAGGCCGCTTTAATGTGGCCCTTCTGGATATCTATGTTGGACAGGCTAACGGGCTCGAATTCCTCGAAAAACTGAAAACTTCGCAACCGGAATGCAAGTGTGTTGTGATGACCGCGCACGCCAGCGTCGAAACGGTGGCCCGCTCGGTAGCCGGAGGAGCACTCGAATATCTGAGCAAACCTCTACTGATCGATGAGTTGCTCGCGTTGCTGCGAAAGTTGACAGGGCCGCGACAGACACCTAGCGCCGCGCCAAAAGACAGCTTTGCTCCCGAGTCGGCGATTGTCGGACGAAGTCCGAAGATGCTGGAAGTTTATCGGGCCGTTGCACGGGTCGCGCCAAGCACGGCTAGCGTGCTAATTAGCGGAGCCAGCGGATCGGGCAAGGAACTTGTAGCACGAGCCATTCATGTGCACAGCGCACGTGCCAAAATGCCTTTTACGCCCATCAACTGCGGCTCCTTCCCCGAGACGATTCTGGAGAGCGAGCTGTTCGGACATGAGAAGGGGGCGTTCACCGGCGCGGATACAAGCCGCAGCGGCTTGTTTGAGGCAACCAATGGCGGCACGATTTTCCTGGACGAGATTTCGGAGACCAGCTTAAGCTTTCAAGTGAAATTGCTTCGCGTTCTGCAGGAACAAAAGGTGCGACGTGTTGGCTCGAACACTTTTCTTCCGATCGACGTGCGGATCGTTGCAGCGACAAACAAGGACTTGAGCGGACTGATCCGGGCAGGCCAATTTCGCGAAGACCTTTATTATCGCCTCAGCGTTGTGACCATTCAGCTTCCTTCGCTCGAAGAGCGGGCGGAAGACATTCCGCTCCTCGTGCAGCATTTTCTGGAGCGTTTCAATCAGCGCAACCAGCGCCATGTAAGTATCAGCGAAGAGGCGGTCAAACTGCTGGCTTCCATGAGCTGGCCGGGCAATGTCCGGGAGCTTGAAAACCTGATCGAGCGGCTAGCTATTTTCGCCGCCACGGACGGCATCTCTGCCGAGGAAGTAGAACGCGAGCGAGCGCGCCGGAGCGAGACAACCTCGGCGCCAGAAAATTCGACGGCTTCATTGCCGGGAAAGCTGGAGGAACTGGAGCGTCAAGAAATTCTGCGTGTGCTGCAGGAATCGCGTGGCAACAAGTCTCTTGCGGCACGAAAGCTCGGGATTGAACGCAAGACGTTATATGAAAAGGCTCGCCGTCTGGCGATCGATCTCCAATCGAAACAGACATGAATGAATCGCCAACACGCCGCTCGAATCAGATGCGTCTTCAGACAAAGCGCTGGCTGCTTTTGAACGTATTGCTTTTGGCGTTGGTGGGCTTGCTTAGTCTCAGTTATCCGGTGGAAGAACTCAGTCGCCGCACAGGAGACACGTATTTTCGTCTACGCGGGAGCCAAGGCACTTCGCCCCATGTCTCGCTGATAGTGATCGATGACGCAAGTCTGGAACGGTATGGGCGATGGCCCTGGAAACGCTCCTTGCTGGCGCAGGTGGTGAGGGCTGCGAGCGCCGAGCACCCAAAGGCGCTTGGCCTAGACATCTTACTCTCGGAAACCGAGGACGAAACGAACGACCGGGAATTGGCGAAAGCGCTGAAAGACGCGGGGAACGCGGTTCTCGTGGCGAAGATCAGCAATTCCCCACAGGGGCGACTTTGGGTTGAACCATTGCCGCTCTTTGCGCAGAACGCTGTCGCGGTCGGGCACGCACAAGCTGCTTTGGGGCCTGACAGCATTTGCCGGAGCATCCCCGCGCGGGAGCTGTCTCTTGAAGGGCCACGCTGGGCGTTTGCGCTGGAAGTTGCGCGCGCTGCTAGTGGAGCTATCCTTGAAGACGACGGCCGTGAATTGCGAATCGGAGATCGGAAAATACCCACAGTCGGCTCGTCTTCTCGCGCCGTGGTAGCCGGGGTCAAATCCGAATCGCTCCGCTTCCTTCCCATTGATTATCGCGGACAGATTGCTCCGGGTGAGACGTCACCCCCGTTTTTCGCGGTCTCCGTCGAGGATTTGCTTGATGGGAAGGTCGGCGGCCAACTGCAAGGGAAGGCGGTGCTCATCGGATTCGGCTCAACGGAGATTGACGACCGCATACCAACCCCGGTGAGCGACAGGCTTCCGATGCCTGGCGTCGAAATCCACGCGAATCTTGTCGATGCCATTCTTGCCGGAAGGAACTTGCGTCCTCTGAATGGATGGCTAAACCTGCTGGCTTTGTGCGCGTTTAGTTTGACCTCGACATGGGTAGTACTGCGTTGGCCGGTTTGGAGGGGCTTGGCCGCGCTCACGGCACTCCTTGCAGTCGGTCTCGCAGCGAGCTACTTGGTTTTTACTTGGATGCATGTCCTTGTGGGCCTGGGACCATTCTTGTGTGTGGCGCTATTGGCCGGTCCGCTCGCGCAGTTGCAAAACCTAGTCCTCATGGATCGAGGCCTGACTCAGGGCCTTCGGCAACTGCAAATTGCCCTTAAGACGGCCGAGCTCGTGAAGAAAGATAGCTTGTCTGCTGCCTTGCGTGAGGAGCTTCGACCCAAAGCCGAGGACTTGCACTGGAAGGTAAGTCTACTTCGACAACTGCAATCCGAGCTGAGTTCGTTGTACGCGCTCGATGAAACCCTACTGGAGGCGATGCAAGAGGGACTGGCTGTTTTCTCCGTCGATGGTCGAGTGATATTTCGAAATCCGAAGTGGCAAAGTTTCTGTGAAAAGCAAGAATGGGAAGCGACGGCAGACCTTGATGTTTTCGGTGCAGCACTCGGAGAACCTGGCTGGCGCGATTTGCGCAAATCGCTCGCCACTCCAGGGGTTTGGCTTGACTCTGAGGTGTATCTGGGTGAGGGCCTCTGGCGCTTGCGGGCCGTAAGACTCAAACGCACCTCAGCCTCTGATGCATTAGACTTTATCATGGTCGTGGTGATAGATCAGACAGCTCGGATGGAAAGAGATCGTGCGCGCGCGGAAGCACTCGGATTCGTCACCCACGAACTCCGTACTCCTCTCGTTTCAATTCAAGGTTTTGCCGAGTATCTGCTCCGGTATTCCAAGGAACGAGCTAGCAGCGAAGCCGCTGCGACTATTTTCCAGGAGTCGGGCCGGCTGGTAGCAATGATCAATACCTATCTCGATGTACTTCGGCTCGAGGCGGGAGCCCGCCCCATGCGCAAAGAAACTTTCCAGGTAGGCGACACTATAAAGCAAGTTGCGCGAGTCATCCAACCGATTGCACAAGCTTCTGGGATAAAGGTTAAGGCGGAGATTGCTGCGGACTTGCCGGCACTTCAGGGTGATCCCCACCTCATCGAGGGAGCCCTGCTCAATCTCGTGAGCAACGCCATCAAGTACAGCGCATGGGGAAGCGAAGTGAAACTGCGCGCCGAGGTCGAGGGGGGCGGAGTCGTGCTGGAAGTATGGAATCCAGGGCCCGCGATTCCACCAGACGAGCTGGTACGTCTCTTCGAACCGTTTTATCGAAGAAATGAGCAGGAAGAAACAGCAAGAGGATGGGGGCTTGGGTTGGCTTTCGTCAAACGGATTGCCGAACAACACGGCGGGAAAGCCGAGGCACGGAGCGAATCCGGCGCGGGAACATCTTTTCGTATTAGTCTGCCAGTGACTCGGCTCATTCTTAGTGAGGTGCATCAATGAAATACACAGCCGTTCGTTCCACTTATTTTTGCCTCCTGTTTTTCTGGATAACTGCCGGGATGGCTTCAGCCCAAGAACAACCCGGTTCCTCCCCCGCTAGTGCTGCGATCGCTGGGGCTACGATTGCCGAGTGGAAGGGCAATATTCGACTGAGCCTACCGGGCCAGTTACCTTCTAATCCCTCGCGCGGAGAGCAGCTTCCGCCAGGCACAATTCTTGACACAGGCAGCGGCAGATTGCTACTTCGCCTGAGCGACGGCAGTGAGGTGATCGTCCGGGCACACACGAGACTGCAGGTCCAACAACCTTCTTTGACCGATCCGAGTTACTTCCAATTGCTACTGGGACGAATCCGCGCGCTCATCAACAAGCGGACAGGTGGCGCCGTTCCTTTCGAACTCGGCACGCCCAGTGCCGTTATTGCAGTTCGTGGGACCCAATTCGACGTGGAAGTCAATCCGCGCAACGTCACGGAAGTAGACGTGGTGGACGGACTTGTCGAAGTCTATGGACGCAACGCTACCGGAGGATCAGTTCTTCTGGAGCCCGGATTCTCCACTCGCGTCGGAATGGACTCTGGTCCAGAGCAACCGCAACCGACCAATGAAATGCGCCCTGAAGTGGAAAGGCCTGAACCCGGCGAAAACGAAATAAGTGGAGAGTCGGAGTTAGAAGCTGAATTCGAGCGGGGAGAAGTAGGTCGAGAAGGCGAGCCGGGAGAGTCCGCAGAGTCTGCCGAGTCTGCAGAGATTAGCGAAATGAAAGAATTGCAGGAGATCTCCGAGCAGACTGTGGTTGCAGTAGAGGCCGACACCAATCCAGGTTCGGAACCACAATAAATTCTAGTGGTTCGACTGAAGCTTCTTTGCCGTTAGATCCCTGGTCTTCTAAGCAACTCGACCTCTCCTGCTGTGTCCTTGTCAAACTTCAGCGCTCTGTAGGATTCCGAAGCGAAATTCCAGCCTGGCAAGCGAGTTGTACCCCCCTAACTAAGTGTGTGTCGAACCCACTCACAGGGTTCTCAGATCAAGCTTTGGAGGAGGATTCCTGAAAGGAGCTACAACAACGAGAAAACTAGCATTTCTTGCGTCAGCAGTTCTTTCGGTTGCCGGGCTGACAGCCGGTTGTGGACGCGCATCGCAAACCACGCAACAAGCGCTTGCTCCCCGGTGGGTAAGTCTGACGATCCGGAACAATGGGCTCGGATCGACATGTCTGATCGATCGTTGGAAATTTGTGAATCACGCGGTACAGAGGGTAACGCCCGACGCTATCGAAAAGTCTGCTGTGGTGCCAGCACCTCACCGTCAGAGCTGAGCTTATCTTCGTGCGATTAGCCGAGATTACTTCCAAGTGTAAAAAGGAGGGAAAGGAATTACTCCTCTCCTGTGCCCGTGGTTGTTTCTCCGGGTTCGGAGTCGGGTTCTTTATATTTCTCCGACTGGGGGCTCCGGCGACGCGTGAACTGTCTGGTTACATGGTTGGCCTTTTCCTAGTGGCGGGTCTCAAGCTTGGTTTTTTCTTGTGGCTGATTCGTAGTCTCGTCTTTCCGCTCATTCAACACTTCAGGGGTTCGAACTCTCGGACGTCAGGACCTTAAACAGATCAGGGAACTTAGGAACTTACTTAGCCCGCCTTTCTCACCAGGGGTAGTTCGATTGTAGATTCGGCGGCGAGTTGGTTCATTTTTCTTTGTTTTGGTTTTCGGTATTGGTTTTTCGATCGGGCAGCCAGCCTGGAATTGTCTTGC
>Ga0137393_10000084_pt1 | contig 45894 bp, 40 predicted proteins | sample 15con2h34BmetaG_FD_101396 | JGI IMG/M metagenome (GOLD analysis project Ga0137393, IMG submission 101396) | Vadose zone soil microbial communities from Angelo Coast Range Reserve, California, USA - 15con2h3.4B metaG | ecosystem: Environmental > Terrestrial > Soil > Vadose zone > Saprolite...
GGCGGCCTCGGTAGTGCCGGAGCGGCTGGAGCATCCCGAGGCGATGGACCTCGAGGAAGTGAAGCGCGTCTACAAGGCGACGACGGGGTGGCAGGAAGAACGGGTGGTGCGCTGGCGGGGGATAGCGTTCGTCTCGCTCAAACTGCGGACCGGCGAATATCCCGACGAGCCGCCCTTTTGACCGCGTCCTCGAATGGAGCGCGCAGATCAGTCATGATGGGAGCCGGTAGTCAGGCTGGGAGCAGCCCATGGCCGAGGATCGGCGCCGCGACGCGCTGCTGCAGATCGGGCTCGCCATCGGTAGCGCGGTCGAAACCGACGACCTGCTCCGGCTGGTCATGGGCCATGTGACTCAGTTGCTCTCCGCGGAGCGGTCGACGCTGTACATGGTCGATCGGCGGCGCGGCGAGATCTGGAGCAAGGTGCTGCAGGGCGACGGCATGCGCGAAATTCGTCTTCCGCTCGGCCACGGAGTGGCCGGCGACGTGGTCGCGACTGGCGAGCCCGCCAACATCCACGATGCGTATCAAGACCCGCGCTTCCTTCCCGAGTTCGACAAGGCCTCGGGCTTTCGCACGCGGTCAATCTTGTGCACGCCGGTGTGGGGCAACGGCGGCGAGGTGCTGGGCGCAGTGCAGGTCCTCAACCGTGTCGATGGCCACCCGTTCGACGACGACGACGAGCAGGCGCTGCTGGCGGTCTCGGCGCAGCTCTCCGTCGCGATGGAGAACGCGCGGCTCTTCGCGGCCGAGCGCCGCAAGGTGCGCGAGTTGGACCTGCTTTATTCCGTGGAGCGCGAGATGGGCCAGGCCGCCGACGACGCCGCCCTCCTCGATGTGGCCATCTCGCGCGCTACAGAGCTGACCGGCGCCGATGCGGCCGCAGCGCTCATCCTCGACGAGGAGAAGAGCGAGCTGTTCTTCAAGAGCGTGCTGGGCGGCGCCGGCGCGGCAATCGTCTCCACGCGGGTTCCCCTCAGCGCCGGCATCGCCGGCCAGGTGGCGCGGGACGGCATTCCCCGCATCGTGCACGACGTCGAGCGGGAGAGCCCGGTCGCTCGCGAGGTGGCCCAGCGCTTCGGCTATCGATCGCGATCGCTCTGCGCGGCGCCCATCCAGGCCGAGGGACGCATCCTCGGCGTGCTGGAGCTGCTCAACAAGCGCGACGGCGATTTCGGCGAGGACGACGTGAAGCTGCTCACCATGCTGGGCCGGCAGGCAGGCCGCGCGCTGCGCCTCACCCGCGACCGCGCCGCGCGCGAGCGGGACGAGCGCCTCCGTCTCCTCGGGCAGACCGTCGCCAGCGTGATGCACGATCTGCGCTCGCCGCTCACGGTGGTGCAGAGCTACGCCGTGGCGTGGCGGCGAGCGCGTATGCCTCTCGTTCACCGACACGGGCCGCGGCATTCCCGAGGGAGTGCGCGACTGGCTCTTCCAGCCCTTCGTCAGCGAGGAAAAGGAGGACGGCACCGGGCTCGGGCTGGCCATCGTCAAGCAGGTGATCGAGGCGCACGGCGGCGAGGTTCGCTTCGAGAGCGCGCCCGACAAGGGAACAACGTTCACGCTCTTGCTGCCGGCTTGATCAAAGATCGAGCGCCCGCCACAGGTACCAGCTCGCCACGCTTCGAAAAGGCCGCCACCGCTCGCCGTACTCGAGCAATTCTTTTGGCGTGGGCAATTCGCGCAGGCCGCGCAATTTTGCAAATCCCTTGCGCACGCCATAGTCGGTCGCCGGCAACACGTCGGGCCGCGCGAGGCGGAAGATGAGCAGCATCTCCACCGTCCAGGGCCCCACGCCGCGCACGGCGGTGAGCCGTTCGATGATTCCCGTATCGGAGAGTTGTTTCAGTTTCGCCAGCGGGGGGACCGTGCCGTCGATCGCCTTGGCGGCGAGATCCTTCAGCGCGGCCGTCTTGTTCCGCGACAATCCCGCTTTGCGGAGCAGCGCGTCGGGCGCCTCGAGAAGGTCTTGCGGACGCGGGAACCGCCGCGGGCGAAAGAGGTCCACGACGCGGCCGAGAATGGTAGAGGCCGCCTTGCCGGTGAGCTGCTGATAGACGATCGACTCGGCCAGCGCCTCGAACGGACTCTGCACCGCCTCGGGCCGCATGCGAAACGGCCCGACGCGTTCGATGAGGCGCGCCAGCTTTCGGTCGCTCGCTGAAAGCACGCGGGACGCTTCCTCGGGATCGAACGGCAGCCCGTGCGCGACCGCGAGCTTCACCCCTTCGAGCGAGAGCAGACGCTGCTTGGTGATCACGCCGCCCGGCGCGGAAAAGCCGCCCGGCGCGCCGCCCGCCGCCAGCACACGATGGCACGGCACGGCCACCAGGAACGGGTTGCGCCCCAACGCCTGCCCCACGGCGCGCGACGCTCCCGGCTTGCCCAGAAGCGCGGCGATCTCCCCGTAGGTGGCGGTGCGGCCCGCCGGAAGCGCACGCACCGCCTGGTAGACGGCCCGCTGAAAATCCCCCAGCAGCGTGAGATCGAGCGGCAGCCGCGACAGATCCTGCGGCTCGCCGTCGAGATGCTGCTTCAGCGCGCCGGCCGCCTCGCGGACGAAGTCGGGCGCGGCGATTCCGTTCTGTCCGGCCAGCGCCGCGCGCAGCTCGCGCGGCAGCAGCTCGGGCATCTCGATGGCGGACAACCCGCGATCGTTCCAGTGCAGGCGCACCGGACCTGCCTTCGTCTCGAAGAGCATGCCGCGAGTCTAACAGGGCGGACAGGGACCCAGACCGTCTTCGGCGAGGGATTGGAGACGGCGCGGGCAATCTTCGTCGGCGAGCAGCCGGGCGACATCGAGGACCGGAGTCGCCACCACGAGATGCGGCTCTTCGTGCGCGACCTGAGCCGCATTGCTCCATTGTTGGTCATATGACCAAAATGGGCGCGCCCGCGCGAGAGAGAGCCACGGGGCTCCTACATTCACCTATATCAAAGGTGCGCGCTTGTGTTGAATAGAGGATGTAAATATTACACTATGGTGTAAAGGTGGCCTTGCGTGATCTCCCTTGCGTGATCTCCCCCGCGCCGATCTAAAACCGAGAGTGCCCATGGGATCCGAACTGCAGCCGGGACGGCAGCACCAGGCTAGCGGTCTCGTGGACGTCCTTGACCGCGTGCTCGACAAGGGCCTCGTCGTCGCCGGCGACATCAAGGTGTCGCTTGCCGAAGTCGAGCTGCTCACCATCCGCATCCGCCTCATCGTCTGTTCCATCGACAAGGCGCAGGAGATCGGGCTCGACTGGTGGCGCTACGATCACTACCTCGCGCCGGGGAAGCAGCGGCTCGAAGTGGAAAAAGCCCAGCTCCAGCAGCAGGTGCGCATGCTGGAGCGGAAGGTCGAGTCCCTCACCCGCCGTACGCCCAGTGCGAAGCGCAAAGCCGCCGCGCGCAGCAACGGAACGTAGCAGCCAAGGAGCGACACCATGCCGGTCGAACGGGCGTCAGGCGGAACCAGTCTCATCGACGTGCTCGACCGCGTGCTCGACAAGGGCATCGTCATCGACGCGTGGGTGCGCGTCTCGCTCGTCGGCATCGACCTCATCACCGTCGAGGCGCGCGTGGTGGTGGCTTCCATCGAGACGTACCTCAAGTACTCCGAGGCGGTGGGCACGCTGCCCGGCGTGTCGGCGCCGCCCAAGACCATCGACACCCGGACGCACGAGGCGCTGTTGGCGGAGAACGCCGCGCTCAAGGCGAAGATCGCCTCCGCTTCCGTCTCCGCCGCTCTGAGCAAGCGCCGCCGCCAGGCGTAATCCCATGGGTGCCGCGTCGATCCCAACGCCGCCGCGCAGGGGGGGCACGGCTCGGAGCGCCGGGGTCGCTGCAGCGGCGCGCCTGGCGCTGGCCGAGACGCTCCTCGCCAGCGACGAGGACGTCGAGTCGGGAAAGATGCTGCAGGTGGTGGCGCACGGTGTTCCCTCGGGCCAACTGCAAAATCTGAAAGTCGCTTTCGCGGACCCGGGCCATCCGCTGGTGTTCGCGCTCTCGCGGCCTGAGCCGGTGGCCCTGGCGCGAAACGGGAACCGGCCCAACCCCGCCGCGCTGCTGGGCAGCGGGTTCCTCGCCATCCCGCTCCCGCTCTCGGAGAAGTGCGAGGCACGGCTCGGGCTTCTACTGGTGAGCCCGTCCCGCGCCGAATTGGACCGCGAAGCGCGCTGGGCAGCGGAGATTCTCGGACAGAAGCTGGCGCGGCTGCGCGCGTCCGGCGCGCTGCAGGAAAGCGAGCACCGTCTGGCGCGCGAGCGCGAGCTGCTCGTCAACATCATCGACGCCTCGCCCGACCCCATTCTCCTCACCGACACCGAGGGGAGGATGATCATCTCCAACGGGCGCGCCGACGCGCTCTTCACCGCCAAGGAAGGCGATAGCGAGGGCCGGCACCGCGCGGTCGGCCTCAACAACATGCTCTTCTCCGCGGCGCTCTCGCAGCAGGCGATCGACCAGTCGGGCGCGGCGCGGCGCGAATTGCTGCTCGTCTCGCCCAGCGAGGGCAGCGACCTTCTCTTCGAGCTTTTGAGCAGCGTGGTGCGGCACCCGCGCGAGGGCACCTGCGTGGTGTCCATCCTGCGCAACGTCACCGACCTGCGCGCCGCCACCGAGCAGATCGAGGAGAACTACCGCAAGCTGAGGCTGGCCGAGGCCGACGTGCGCGCCGAGCGCGACCGCCTCGACCTGATCATCGACTCGGTCGCCGACCCGATTCTCGTCACCGATCCGTCGGGAAAGATCTTGTTGATGAACGCGCCCGCCGAGCGCCTCTTCACCGCGCCGGAGGCGGCGAGCGAGGTGGCCGACGCCGAGCGAGCGGTGCGCAGCAACGACGCGCACTTCTCCAGCTCCGTCTCCAACCTCTTCCTCACCGACGCGGGGATGCGCTGGCGCGGCGAGATCAGCCTGACCGATCCGTCCACGCTGCAGCCGCTGCCCGTCGAGGCGGTGGCGGGCAAGGTTCTGAGCGAGCACGGCGAAGTGACGGCGGTGGTCACCATCCTGCACGACCGCGCCGAGGCGCTGGAGAAGGGCAAGCTCTACGAGCAGCTCAAGGCCGCCAGCGAGCAGCTCGAGAAGAAGGTGCGCGAGGCGACCGCCGAGCTGGTGCGCCGCAACGAATTGCTGCAACGCCAGCACCTGGCACTCGAGCAGGCCTCGCAGCTCAAGAGCCAGTTCCTCGCCAACATGGCGCACGAATTCCGCACGCCGCTCAACGCCATCCTCGGCTACACCAGCATGCTGCTCACCGGCATGTCGGGCGAGCTGCCCGCGCCGCAGAAGCAAAAGCTGCAGCGGGTCGATTCCAACGCCAAGCACCTGCTCTCCATCATCAACGACATCCTCGACATCAGCCGCATCGAAGCGGGCAAGATGCCGCTGCACCTGGAGGAGTTCGAGCTGCCCACGCTCATCGGCGAGCTGCTCGCGGAGGTGGAGCCGCTCATCCAGAAGGCGCGCCTGCAGACGCTGACCGAGATCGCCGAGGGAATGCAGCCGCTCCTTTCCGACCGGCAGAAGGTGAAGCAGATCGTGCTCAACCTGCTCACCAACGCCATCAAGTTCACGCCGCAGGGCCAGGTGACCGTCTGGGCCAGCTGCGACGCCGAGCAGAGCGAAGTGCGCATCGCCGTGCAGGACACGGGCATCGGCATCGCCGTGCAGGATCGCGAGAAAGTGTTCGAGGACTTCCGGCAGGCCGACAGCTCGGTCACGCGCGAGTACGGCGGCGCGGGATTGGGCCTGGCGATTTGCAAGCGCCTGGCCACCATGATCGAGGGCCACATCGAGCTGGAGTCGAAGCTCGGCCATGGCTCCACTTTCACGCTGGTCATTCCGCGCCGGGGGAGGCGCCGATGAAGTTGCAGACCGAGGCGTCGCAGCCCAGGCCTCTCGTTCTGGTGGTCGACGACTTCGCCGACAACCGCGAGATGTACTCCGAGTACCTCAGTTTCTCCGGCTACGACGTCATCGAGGCGCAGAATGGCAAGGAAGCCATCGACGCCGCGCGGGCGCGGCTGCCCGACATCATCATCATGGACCTCTCCCTGCCGGTGATGGACGGGTGGGAAGCGACGCGCACGCTCAAGGCCGACGAGCTTACCCGGCGCATCCCGGTGGTGGCGCTGACTGGGCACGCGCTGGAAGGCCATTCGCGCAGAGCGAAGGACGCGGGCTGCGATTCTTTCCTCGCCAAGCCCTGCCTTCCCGAACAGCTGGTGGCGGAGATCAAACGGATGCTGGAGACGGGCGTGGCCAGCATCAGGAAGAGGTAGGAATGCCGGGAGCGGACAAGGTGAAGAAAGGTTCTCGCAAGGCCGCCGCGCCGCGGAAAGCGCCCAAGGCCGCCAAGCCCGCTGTCGAGACGCGCGGCAAGTACGTCTATTGCGTCATCCGCGCGCGAGAGCCGCTGCTCTTCGGGCGGCTGGGCCTGGGCATCGAGCCGGCCGAGGTCCACACCGTCAACTACAAGGACATCGCCGCGGTGGTGTCCGACACGCCCATGGAAGTGCACGATCCGACGCGCGAGAACGTGCTGGCGCACGAGCGCGTCAACGAGACGGTGATGCGCCAGCACACCGTCATCCCCATGTCGTTCGGCTCGGTGTTCAAGACGCGCGGCGACATCATCGAGCTGCTCCGCTCGGCGTACGACGCCTTCCACGACGTGCTCGTCAAGATGCAGGACAAGCTCGAGTTCGGCCTCAAGGTGCTGTGGGATCGCGACGTGGCGGTGCGCGAGATCGAGCAGCAGGACGAGGACGTACGGCGCCTCAAGCAGGAGATCTTCGATGCGCTGCGCGACGTGGCAGTGGCCTCGCGGGCCAACAAGCCCATCGGCGACAGGATGATCATGAACGCGGCCTTCCTCGTCGCGCGCGACAAGGAGCAGTCCTTCGACGCGCGCGTGAAGGAGATCGGCGCGCGCCTCGACAAGCTGACCTTCAAGTACACGGGGCCCTGGCCGCCGTACAACTTCGTCAACATCCGGCTCAAGCTGGAGCGCGCCAAGGAGAAGTAGTTGCTCATCGTCGACCGCATGTTAGTGTGCGGGATCAAGTTCGTGCTCGGCAAGGTCGCCGCGGCGGTCGAGGCCGAGCTGAACGACGATTCGCGCTTGCGCGAGGAGCTGCTCGCGGCGCAGATGCGCTTCGAGCTGGGCGAGATGTCGGCCGCCGAGCTCGCGGCCTTCGAGAAGGAGATCCTCGCGCGGCTGCGCCAGATCCGCGAGCGGCAGCTGGGCCTCGAGCCGGCGGGTGCGGGCGAAATGAAGCTTTCGCCCACAGTCGAGATCGCCGACTACGACTCTTCCGAGTGAGCGCTCCGCGTTATCGGTTCTTTGCCGGCAAGGGAGGCGTAGGCAAGACGACCTGCGCCGCGGCGGTCGGCCTCGCGCTGGCGCAGCGGGGGGCGCGCACGCTGGTGGTTTCGACCGACCCCGCTCACTCGCTCGGCGACGCTCTGGAGATGAAGCTCTCCGCCACCCCCCGTCAGATCCGCGGCTCGCTGCATGCGGCCGAGATGAACGCCGATCGCGCGCTGCGGCGCTGGCTGGGCTCGCGCGAGCGGTCCTTCCGCCTCATCGCCTCGCGCGGCACCTATCTCGACGACGAGGACATCGATTCGCTCTTTCGCCTCTCGCTGCCGGGGGTCGACGAGCTGGTGGCGCTCGTCGAGTTGGAGCGTCTGGGGCGCGGCTTCGACGAGGTGGTGGTCGACACCGCGCCCACCGGCCACACGCTGCGGCTCTTGCAGATGCCGGAGACGCTGGCGGGCCTGGCGAAGGTGCTCGACGATCTCCAGGCCAAGCACCGCGCGATGGCGGCGAGCTTGCGCGGCGCGTACCGGCCCGGCGCGGAAGAGGCGGCAATCGACGAGCTGAGAGAGCGGGCCGCCTCACTGCACGGGCTGCTGCGCGACGGCGAGCGAGCGGAGTTCCACTGGGTGCTGCTCGCCGAGGAGCTGTCGCTGGCCGAGGCACGCGACGGCGTGCACGCCTTGCGCGGCGCGGGCATGCGGGTGGCGCGCCTGATCGCCAACCGCCTCACACCGCCGCCCGACGCCCTTTGCGCGCTCTGCATGGGGCGGCGGGCGGCGGAGCTCTCGGTCCTGAGGGAAGCCGAGATGCTCGAGCTGCCTCTCTTCGGCGTCCCCGATGTGGAGGGCGAGCCGCGCGGGCTTCTGGCGCTGCGGGACGTCGCGGAGGCGCTGGAAACGCCGGCGAAAGACCTTCTTGGTCATTTGACCAAACCGTTCAAATCGGCCCCGCCGCGCTGGGCTTCCGCCGAGCGGCCCCAATGGCCGAACCTCATCGCGCCTCTCGGCGTGCAGCTCGTTTTCGTCGGCGGCAAGGGCGGCACGGGCAAGACCACCGTCGCGGCGACGGCGGCGCTGGCGCTGGCCGTGCGCGGTGACCGTGTGCTTCTGCTCTCGACCGATCCGGCGCATTCCGCCGGCGATGCGCTGCGGCTCGACCTCGACGACCAGGAACGCGAGATCGCGCCGCGCCTCTGGGCGCGCGAGCTGAATGCCGCCCGCGCCTTCGAGGTGAGACGCGACAAGTACCGCACCGCCGTCGACGAGCTGTTCGCGGCCATCCGCGGCCGCTCGCGCTTCGACGCTCCCTACGATCGGGCCGTCATCGAGGACCTCATCGATCTGGCTCCGCCGGGGCTCGACGAGCTGTTCGGGCTGGCCGCGGTGAGCGATGCGCTGGTCTCGCGCCTGTTCGACGTCATCATCGTCGACACCGCGCCGACTGGTCACGCCCTGCGCCTTCTCCAGTTGGTGGCCAAGGGGCGCGAGTGGCTGCAGGTGCTGCTGCAGATCCTGCTCAAGTACCGGCGGGTCACCGGCCTTGGCCGTCTGGCCAAGGACTTGACCGAGACCGCCCGCGAGCTGCGCCTCTTCGAGGAGTTGCTCCACGACCCGGCCCGCGCGCGGTTCGTCGCGGTCACGCGCGCGGCGGCGCTCCCCAGGCTGGAGACGCTGCGCCTGCTGGCATCTTTGAAGCGCCTGCGCGTGGCGGCGCCCACCGTGGTGGTGAACGCGCTCACGCCGCCCGGCTGCCAGCGCTGCGGGCGGGCGGCTGCCGAGGAGCGAAAAGAGATCGCCGCCCTGCTCAAAGGGCGGCGCGACTGGGTTATGCTGGGCGCGCCCGCCGTCGCGCCGCCTCCGCGAGGAGCGTTGGCGCTGGAGAATTTCGGCCGGGCGTGGACGGGGATCAAATGAGCGCTGCGACCTACCTTTATTGCCTCGTGCACGCGACCAAGGGACCTTCGCTCCGCGCCGCGCCCGCCGGCCTGCCCGGCACGGGAAAACCTCGCGCGCTCGCAGCGGGCGAGGGGCTTTGGCTGGTGGCGGCCGACGCGCCGCTCGATCGCTACGGCGCAAAGCCCATCGAGAAAGGGCTGCAAGATTTGACGTGGGTCTCTTCCTGCGCGGTGCCGCACGAGGCGATGGTGGAGTACGTCTCCAAGGCCGGCACCGTCCTGCCCATGAAGCTCTTCACGCTCTTCAACTCCGACGAGCGCGCGCTCGAGCACGTCGCCAAGGAGCGGCGGCGCATCGACCGCATCGTCCAGCGCATCGAGGGGCGCGAGGAATGGGGGCTCCGCGTCACGCTGGATGAGCTGAACGCCCTGCAGCGCGCGCGCGATGAGGCGCGGGCCGGTTCACACGGCTCGCCCGGCGCGGCTTTCTTGCTGCGCAAGAAGAAGGAGCAGGACGCTGCGCGCGAGCTGCTGCAGATGGCGCACGACCGCGCCGGCAAGCTCTACGACGAGCTGGCCGCCAAGGCCGACGAGGCGCGCCGCCGCCCCCCGCCGCCGGGAGAGATCGGCAAGCGTGTGCTGCTCGACGCGGCATTTCTCCTCCGGCGCGCGAAGGTGAAGCCGTTCCAGTCGGCGGTGCGCGCGAGAGCAAAGAAGCTGGCGACCCTCGGATACCAGCTCACGCTCACCGGCCCGTGGCCGCCGTACAACTTCGTGGTGGATGCGGCATGACGGCGCAGGGCCCGAAGCGCTCCACCGCGGAGGAGATCGTCGAGCGCGCCGACGCGTCGCTGCTGGAGATCGTCGATCACGTGCTCAACAAGGGCGTGATGCTGCAGGGCGAGGTGTTCCTCGGCGTGGCCGGCGTCGATCTCGTCTACCTGCGGCTCTCCGCGCTCCTCTGCGCGGCCGACCGCGTGCTGCCGCGAGCCGGGAAGTGATCGGCCTCTACGCCATCGTCCGGCGCGCGCCGCGGGAGGCGGTGGGCGCGCGCGCCGAGCCGCTGCTGGAGATCGGCTTCGAAAGCTTCTGCGTGCTCGCCGGCGACGCGCCCCCCGCCCTCTCGGTCGACGCGCTGCGCGCGCACGAGGCCGCGGTGCGACGCATCGCCGAAGCCTGTGCCGCGTGCCTGCCGGCGCGCTTCGGCGCGGCGGCCGCGGACGAGGAAGCGCTCCGGCGCGAACTCGCCCCGCGCGCGGCGGAATTGCTCGAGGCGCTGCAACTCGTCGAGGGCCGCGAGCAGATGACGCTGCGCGTGCACGGGCGCGGCCCCGCGCCTCTCGCCGATGCTCCGCCCTTCGGGCTCCGCCCGTCGCCCGCCGGCGGACCGGGGACGCGGTACCTCGAAGATCGCCGGCGGGCGCGCCACTTGCCCGAGTTGGACCCGCTGCGGACCGCGCTCGCGTCCCTGACGCGCGCCGAGCGCGTCGAGCGCCACAGCGAGTGCGGCCTGCTCGCCAGCGTGTATCACCTCATCGATCGCGGCTCCGCGCAGGCGTACCTGCGCGCGGTGGACGCGACGCGGCTGGAGGGGTTCCGCATCCTCGTCAGCGGGCCGTGGCCGGCGTGGTCGTTTGCTCCCGAGGTGGCGCAGCCATGAAGAAGGACGACGTCGTCGCCATGCAGGTGCGCGAGTTGGAGTCGCTGCGCAAGGAGATCGAGCGGCGCGTCGATCGGGCGCCACGCTGGAACGCCGACCCCAAGGACGTGCAGAAGTCGGTGGCGCGGCTGGTGCTCGCGCTCATCGAGTTCCTCCGCAAGCTGCTGGAGAAGCAGGCCATCCGTCGCATGGAGGCGGGCACGTTGACTTCGGAGCAGACCGAGGCCATCGGGCTCGCGCTCATGCGGCTCGAGGAGACGGTGCACGAGCTGGCGCGCCGCTTTGGACTCGCCCCCGAGGACCTGAATCTCGACCTGGGCCCGCTCGGCCGCCTCATCTGACTTTCAGGAGCGCGCGGAGCGACTCGATGGTGTCGGCGTCCTCGGGCTTCTTGTCGGTGCGCCAGCGGGCGATGCGCGGGAAGCGGACCGCGATGCCGCCGCGGTGGCGCGCGCTCTCGGCGATGCCCTCGAAATGCAGCTCGAAGACGTGCACCGGTTCGACCGCGCGCACGGGTCCGAAGCGCTCGAGCGTGTGCTGCCGGATCCAGCGGTCGAGCCGATCGATCTCATCGTCGGTGAGGCCCGAGTACGCCTTGGCTACCGGCACCAGCTCGCCCTCGCTCCAGACCGCGAAGGTGAGATCGGTCATGAGCGTCGCGCGCCGGCCGTGCCCCGGCTGGGCGTAGACGAGCACCGCGTCGATCGAATACGGGTCGATCTTCCATTTGATCCAGTCGCCCCGCGGCCGCCCCACTCGGTAGGGCGACGTCCAGCGCTTGAGCATCAGTCCTTCCACGCCGCGCTCGCGCGCCTGCTGGCGGAGCGCGCGCAGCTCGGCCCATCCCGGCGCGTCGACGGCAGGCGAGAGCAACAGGCGCTCGCTGCGCCCCGCCACCAGCTCTTCCAGCCGCGCGCGTCGATCGCGCAGCGGCAGCGCGCGCAGGTCCTCGCCGCGCTGCTCGAGCACGTCGAACGCCATGAAGGCCGCCGGCGCCTCGGCGAGGATCTTCGGCGACAGTTTCTGCCGCCCGATGCGCCGCTGCAGCACGCTGAACGGGAGCGGCGCGGCCTGCGAATATGCCAGCACCTCGCCGTCGAGGACCGTCCCCTCCGGCAGCGCGGCCCACACGCCCGACAGATCGGGAAAGCGATCGGTGATCAACTCTTCTCCGCGCGACCAGAGATACGCCCCGCCCCCTCGGCGCACCGCCTGGGCGCGGATGCCGTCCCACTTCCATTCCACCAGCCACTCGGACCTCTCGCCCAGCGCCTCCGGCTCCTCGTCGAGCGGGGAGGCGAGGAAGAACGGATACGGTCGCGACACGTCCGCATCGGTCGCGTCGGCGCGCAGCAGGGCGGCGAACGATTTGGCCGACGGTTCCCACGCGCCCATCAGCCGGTGGGCGATGGTCGCGGGCGGCAGCCCGGCATGCTGCGCCAGCGCGCGGATGACCAGCGTCGCCGACACGCCCACGCGCATCTCGCCGGTGAGCAGCTTGTTGAGGAGGAACACTTCCCGCCGCTCGAGCGCGTCCCAGAGCCCGACCACTGCGCGCTTCTTCGCTTCCTCGTCCGCCTCGCGCAGCGGGAGCAATGTCTGCTCGATCAAGACCGACAGGGCCGGCGGCTCGGCCGACGGGGAGCGGCCGGTGTCGAGCAGGAGCGCGATGGTTTCCGCCAGGTCGCCCGCGACGGTGATGCACTCGAGGAACAACCACTCCGGCACACGCGCGTGCTCGCCGGCCCAGCCGGCGAGGAGCCGCGGCCCGATGAGCCGCGTCAACCTGCGTCCGGTGAGGAAGAACACCGCCCACGCCGCATCGGCCGGCGGCGCGTCGGCGAAGTACGCAACCATGGCGCCGACCTTGGCGTTGGTGGAAGTGGTCGCATCCAGCGCGTCGTAGAGCCGCGCGAAGCGGCGCATCAGTCGCCCTCCGGATCGGGCGGCTGCGTGGCGCCGATGGGGTCGGCTTGCAGGCCGCTCTCGCGGAGATGACGGACCAGCGCCTCGCGATAGCCGTGCGTGGCGAAGACGCGCTGCGCGCCCGTCTCGCGCACGGTCTGCAGCAGCGCCGGCCAGTCCGCGTGGTCGGAGATGACGAAGCCGCGATCGAACCCGCGCCGCCGCCGCGTCCCGCGGATGCGCAGAAGGCCGGAGGCGAACGCCGACTCGAAGGAGCGGAAGCGCTTCATCCACGGCGTGCCCCGGGCGGTGATGGGCGCGAGCACCAATTCGCCGGCGAAAGATTTCTCCTCCCCGACGAGCCGCGTAGGCAAGAGCGCGATGCCGGCGCTGCGATAGATTTCCGTGTAGTTCTCGACGGTCCCGTGCAGGTAAGCGGGCCGATCGGTGAGCAGTGCTAGCTCGGCGAGCAGCCGCTGCGCTTTTCCCAGCGCGTAGCAAAAGAGCAGCGACGCCTTGCGCGAGTTGCCTTCCCACCAGGCGAGAATTTCCCGCGCAACCGAACCCGGCGCGTCCCAGCGAAAGAGCGGCAGAGCGTACGTCGCCTCGGTGATGAAGGCATCGCAGCGCTGCGGTTCGAAAGGGGCGCAGGTCGGATCGGGCTGGCGCTTGTAATCGCCGGAGACGACCCACACGCCATCGCGCCCCTCGATGCGCACCTGCGCCGAGCCGCGCATGTGTCCGGCCGGGTGCAGCGAGAGCGTCACATCGCCTGCGCGGTGGCGCTCGCCGTATTCGAGGGTCTCGATGCGCGCCTCGGGCCCCAGGCGGCGGCGCACGAGCGGCGCGCACTCCGCCACGCAAAGGTAGGCCGCGCTGCCGGGCCGGGCGTGATCACCGTGCGCGTGCGTGAGCACCGCGCGCTCCACCGGGACGAGCGGGTCCACCCAGAACCCGCCCGCCGGACAATGGAGCCCCTGCGCGGACTCGACGATCATGCGCCGGCATCATCTCACTCTGGCCCCGAACCGGCGCGCGGACTGCCGTCACCAATCGAACGCTCGGCCGCCGGCCGCCTCGCCCGCGGACCGCCCAGTGTCCACATTCTCGCGACCATGACCCGGCGAGCGGTGTGCCTTCACGGCCACTTCTACCAGCCACCGCGCGAGAACCCCTGGATCGAGGACGTCGAGGTGCAGGACTCGGCCGCGCCCTTCCACGACTGGAACGAGCGCATCGCCACCGAGTGCTACGGCCCCAACGGCGCGGCGCGGCTCAAGGGTGGGCAAGGCCGCATCGCGGACATCGTCAACAACTACCTGCACCTCTCCTTCAACTTCGGGCCCACGCTCCTCGCCTGGCTGGAGAGGCACGCGCCGGACATCTACCGCCACATCCTCGAAGCCGACGCGCGCAGCGCGAACGACCGCGGCCACGGCAACGCCACAGCGCAGGCCTACAACCACGCCATCCTCCCGCTCTGCAACGACCGCGATCTGCGCACGCAGATCCGCTGGGGCGTGGCCGATTTCCGCCACCGCTTCCGCCGCGCGCCCGAAGGCATGTGGCTGCCCGAGACGGCCGCCGACCTGCGCACGCTGCAGGCGCTGGCCGACGAAGGGCTGCGCTTCTCGGTCCTCTCGCCGTACCAGTGCACGCGCGTGCGCGCGCCGGGCGGAGAGTGGCGCGAGGCGCGGGAGGCGCAGTTCGATCCCACCCGGCCGTACAAGGTACGGCTATCTTCGGGCGCGTGGTTCAGCGTCTTCTTCTACGACGGGCCCATCGCGCGCGCCCTCGCCTTCGGCGACGGCTTGAGGAGCGGCGACGATCTCGTCTCGCGCCTGGAAGGCGGTTTCGATCGCAGCCGCGGCCACGACGAGGTGCTGGCCGTGGCGGTCGACGGCGAGACCTTCGGCCACCACAAGAAGGGCGGCGACGAATCGCTCGCCGCCGCCATCCGCAAGCTGTCGCAGCGCCGCGACGTCCAGCTCGTCAACCTGGCACAGGCGCTGGAGCTGTTTCCCCCTGCGCACGAAGCGGAGATCGTCGACGGCGCCTCGTGGAGCTGCGCGCACGGCCTCGAGCGCTGGCGCAGCGATTGCGGCTGCAGCGCCAACGCGCGTCCGGGCTGGAGACAACACTGGCGCGCGCCGCTGCGTGCCGCGCTCGACGGGCTGCGCGACGAGCTGGCCAGATTGTTCGAGGACAAGGGAGCGGAGCTGTTCCGCGACGCCTGGGCGGCGCGCGACCAGTTCATCGAGGTGGTGCTCGATCCGGAGCGGCGCGGCGCGGCCGACTTCATCGCGCGCCAGGCGCCGCGGCCGCTCGACGCCCGGGAGCGCGTTCGCGCGCTGCAGCTTCTCGAGATGCAGCGGCAGGCGATGCTGATGTACACGAGCTGCGGCTGGTTCTACTCCGAAATCTCGGGCCTCGAGACAGTGCAGATCCTCAAGTACGCGGCGCGCGCGCTGCAACTGGCGCGCGAGGCGTCCGGCGCGGATCTGGAGCCGGCCTTCGAGAATGCCCTCGAGCGGGCGCCGTCGAACGTGCCGGAGTACGGAAACGGACGCCGCGTCTACCAGGAGTGCGTGCAGCCTTCGGTGGCCTCGCTGGAGACGGTCGCCGCGCACCACGCCATCGCGGGACTGGTCGAGGACCATCCGCGCCGCGACCGCATCTTCTGCCACGAGATCCAGACTTCCTTCCTCCGCCGCGAGGACGCGGGCACGGCCACGCTGGCGCTCGCGCGCGTCGAGGTGCGCAGCATCCTCACGCAGGAAAAGCTCGATCTCACCACTTGCGTCCTCCATTTCTCCGGGGCCGATTTTCGCTGCGGCGTCAAGGCGTACGACCCGGAGCGTTTCGCGGGCACCTCGGAGCGACTCTTCGACGGATTCGCCGGGATGTCGCTGGCGCAGGTGGTGCGCGAGATCGATCGCGAGTTCCCCGGGCGCGACTACACGCTGCGCGACCTCTTCCTCGACGAGCGGCGCGAGGTGGCCGGACGCCTCCTGCGCGAGACGATGGCGCGGTACGAGGGAGATTACCTGCACATCTACGAGGCGAACCGGCGGTTGATCGAGTTCCTCCGCGAAATCGACTCGCCGGTGCCGCGGCCGTTACAGGTGGCCGCCGACGTGGCGCTCACGCACGATGCGGTGGCGGCGGCGCGCACCCTCGCCGTGGACCAGCTCGATCCCACGGCCGTCCGGGCGGATCTGCTGGGGCTCGCCCGGCTCGCCGCGCGTCTGGGCGCGCGCATCGACCTCGAGGCACTCCGCGTTCCGCTCCACGCCGCGCTGCGGACGCACTTCGACATGGCGCTGGCCGGAAAACGCGAGGCCGCCTTCCGCGCGGCCGACCTGGCGGCGCTGGGCGTCAAACTGGGCGCGCGGCTCGACCTGTGGGCGATGCAGAACCAGCTCTGGAACACCGTGCGCAGCGGCAGGTGGCCGCTCGACGCCGAGGCGCTCTCGCGGCTGGGCCAGGCGCTCTGGTTCGAAGAGGGAGCGCTGCGCCAGCGGGCGGGCGTGCGGTCGCATCGAGCGAGCGCATGAACATCGAGGGCTACGCCGCCGTCGGCGACTGCCGCGCGGCGGCGCTCGTCTCGCGCGACGGCTCGTGCGACTGGCTCTGCTGGCCCAGGTTCGACAGCGCGTCGATCTTCGGCGCCATCGTCGACGGCGAGAAGGGCGGTCGCTTCGCCATCACCCCCGCGGCGCCCTTTCGCTCCGAGCGGCGCTACCTGGACGAAACGAACGTGCTGGAGACGCGCTTCTCCGCACCCGGCGCGGAACTGACGCTGACCGACTTCATGCCGGCGCTCGAAGAGGGGCACGGCATGCTCATGCCGGAGCACGAGTTTCTCCGCGTGCTCCATTGCGAGCGCGGGGAGGCGGAGGTGGAGATCGTCTTCGACCCGCGCCCCGACTACGCGCGCGAGCTGCCGAGGATCGAATCCCTGGGCCGGCTGGGCCTGCGCGCCGAATTGAAATGCGGCGGGCTGCTCACGCTCATCACCGACGCGCCGCTCGAGCAGAGCCGCGGGCGCGTGCGCATCCGCGCCGGCCAGCGCTTCACCTTCTCGCTCGGCTTCACCAGCCAGGACGTCGCCGTCGTGCCGCCGCCGGGCGCGCGTTGCCTCGACGTTCTCGAGCGCACCGCCAGGCTCTGGCGCCGCTGGGCGCGCGCGACGAAGTACGACGGCCCCTACCGCGCTGCGGTGGTGCGCAGCGCGCTGATCCTCAAGATGATGCAGTACGTCCCCTCCGGCGCGATCGTTGCGGCTCCAACGACTTCGCTGCCTGAACGCCCGGGCGGCGACCTCAACTGGGACTACCGCTTCTGCTGGCTGCGCGACGCCGCGCTCACCTCGCGCGCGCTCTTCGGCCTCGGTCACCACGACGAGTCGGACAACTTCACCAGCTGGCTGCTCAGCGCCACCACCCTCTCGCTCCCCAGGCTGCACGTGCTCTACGATCTCTACGGGCGGAAGCCGGCGCCCGAGAGGGAGCTTTCGCACCTCGCCGGCCACGCCGGTTCCCGCCCCGTCCGCATCGGCAACGCCGCCGTCGAGCAGGTGCAGCTCGACACGTACGGCGAGGTGATCGAAGCGGCCGCGTATTTCGTCCGCAGCGGCGGGAGCATCGACAGCGGCACGGCGAACATGCTGATCGGCTTCGGAGACCAGCTCTGCCGCCACTGGGACGAGCCCGACCAGGGCATCTGGGAGGAGCGCGGTCCGGGCAGCGATTTCGTCCACTCGCGCGCGCTGAGCTGGGCGGCGCTGCAGCGGCTGCTGGAATTGCACGAGAAGGGACATCTGCCGCGCCTGCCCGCCGCCGAGTTCGCCCGCGCCCGCGACGAGATCCGCCACAACGTGGAGACGCTGGGCTGGAGCGAGCAGCTCCAGACGTACACGCGCACGCTGGGCGGCTCCAGCGTCGACGCCAGCCTGCTGCTCCTGCCCTGGTACGGCTACTGCAAAGCGGACTCGCCGCGCATGCGCGGCACCTGGTCGCGCATCCGCGAGCGGCTCGGCCTCGGCCGTGGCCTCTTCCGCCGCTACGACGGGCCGCTCACGCGCGGCGAGGGCGCTTTCGGCATCTGCAGCTTCTGGGCGGCGGAGTTCCTCGCGCTCGGCGGCGGCTCGCTCGAGGAAGCGCAGGAAAATTTCGAGTCGCTGCTCGGCTTCGCCAACGACGTCGGCCTCTACGCCGAGGAGATCGAACCGGAGACGGGCGCGGCGCTGGGCAACTTTCCCCAGGCGTACACGCACGTCGGCCTCATCAACGCCGCGCTCTCCATCCACCAGCGCGCCCAGCGCGGCGCGGAGGAGACGGAGCGCGTCCGGCTGCGGGTCCCCGAGGCGCACCCGTGAACTGGCCCAGCTCGCTCCTGGCGGGATTCGTCGGCACCTTGGTGCTGACCTCGCTGGAGGCCGGCGCGCAGCAGCTTCGCCTCACGCGCATGAGCATTCCCTACCTCCTCGGCACCATGCTGACGCCCAGCCGCGACAGGGCGAAGATGATCGGATTCCTCCTCCACCTCGTGAACGGCCAGGCCATCGCTCTGCTCTATGTCGTCATCTTCGACGCCACGGGCAAAACCGGGATCGTGCCTGGGGCGCTGATCGGATTCGCGCACTCGGCGGTGGTGCTGCTGGTGGTCGTGCCGCTGCTTCCGTCCATCCACCCGCGCATGGCCAGCGAGTACCAGGGGCCGACGGCGGCGCGGCAGATCGAGCCGCCCGGCCCGTTCGCCATCCATTACGGCTTCAGCACGCCCCTGATGGTGGTGGTGGGGCACGTCATCTTCGGCGCCGTCATCGGGTACCTGTACCATTTCAAGTGAGCGGGCGGGCGAGCGCCGCTCCGGGACAGAGCTTAGGTTTGCGGCGTGGCGTCGCTACCGAAAATCGGGCTGTGGGACTTCCTCGTCAAGCTGACCCGGCGCATCTCGGACAACGCGGCGACCGATCGCGCCGCGGCTCTCTCGTACTACTTCCTCTTCGCCTTGTTTCCGCTCCTCTTCTTCCTCGTCACGCTCGCCGCCTATCTTCCGGTAAAGGGCGCCCTCGAAGATCTGCTCGCGCGCATCGAGCCGCTGGTTCCCGACCAGGCGCTCGACATCATCCAGGACCATCTCCACTCGCTCACCACCGAGCAGCAGCCCCACCTCCTCACGGCGGGTCTCTTGCTGGCACTGTGGAGCGCCTCGCGCGGCGTCGAAGCGCTTCGCACCGCTCTGAACCTTTCGTACGACGTGAAAGAATCGCGCCGCTGGTGGCGCACGCAGCTCCTGGCGCTGATCGTCACCGTCGTCGCCTCGGTGCTGATGCTGCTCGCCATCGCCGCGCTCGCCCTCGGGGGCCGCGCGGGGATGTGGATCGCCGACCGCGTTCACCTCGATCACTTCTGGCCGCTGGTATGGACCTGGCTGCGCTGGCCCATCACGGCGCTGGGCGTGATGCTCGCCATGGCGCTCCTCTACTACTTCCTGCCCGACGTTAAACAGGAGTGGCGCTTCATCACGCCGGGCTCGGTCATCGGCACCGGGCTCTGGCTTTTGGCGAGTTGGGCGTTCACGCTCTACGCGGAGCAGTTCGGCAGCTACAACAAGACGTACGGGTCGATCGGCGGCGTCATCGTGCTCATGACCTGGCTCTACATCACCGGCCTCATCTTCATCATCGGCGGGGAGATCAACGCGCTGCTCGAGCACGAATCGTCCGAGGGCAAAGCGCGCGGCGCGCGCGCCGCCGGCCAGGCGCCTCCGCCGGCGATCGAGCGGCCCAGCATCGCCTCGCCGGGCGTGACCAAGAGCGCCGAGACGGCGCAACGCAAGGATCAACTCGCATGAATGAAAGGGCGGCTCCGCAGAGCCGCCCCTCCTACGAGATCCCCGCGCTCCCGAAAGAGCCGCCGAGGACTCGTCAGGGCACTCCAGCCGCGCCGCGTCGCATGACCGCAAAGATCAAGCTGATGACCGCGAGCACGAGCAGGATGTGGACCCAAGCGCCCATCGTGGATCCCGACACGAGGCCGAGGACCCAGAGGACGAGCAGGATCACCGTGATGGTCCAGAGCATGCTCTGCCTCCTTTGCTGGAAAATAGGTCTCGTTCAGTCGAGAAGCGAGCATCCCGATGGCCCCGGCGCGGCGGGCCGCCGCCCGGCCGGGTAGACGCAGCCCGCACAAGCCCACCCTTGCCTCCCCCCTGCACCGGCGTGCGATCGTTCGTGCTGGGTGCTGCGCAAATCGCTGAGAATTTCCCTGGTGGAAGGCCTTTTCGCCGAGCTGGTGAGCGCTTGCTCGTCCGGCGGCGTGCTCACGGCGTGGGCGCTCTACCTCGAGCTGTCGCCGCTGCTCATCGGCGTGCTGGGCGCTCTGCCCCTCGCCGCGCAGTTCGTGCATCTGCCCGCGGCGTGGATCTCGCGGCGCTTCGGCAACCGCCGCACGGCGCTGCTCACCATCGCCATCTCGCGCCAGGCGGTGCTGCCGCTCGCGGCACTGCCGTTCCTTCCTCTGCGGCCGGAGACGCGCGAGGCGATCTTCCTCGCCTGCGCGTTTGGCTCCGCGCTGCTCTCCATCGTGGGGAACAACGCCTGGACGGCGTGGATGGGCGATCTGGTGCCGGCCCCTTTGCGAGGTAGCTACTTCGGGCGGAGAACGGCGTGGTGCGCGCTGGCGGCGACCTGCAGCTCGCTGGCGGCGGGGCTGGTGCTCGACGGCGGCAGGTCGCGTGGACACGCCGGCCTCGCGCTCTGCATCCTGACGCTCACCGCCTCGGCGGCCGGCGCGGTCACCACGCTGCTCCTGAAGCGGCAGCATGAGCCGCAGCGCGCCGGCGCGCTCGCCGCTCCGACTCTGCGCGACGCGCTGGCCCCCGTCCGCGACCCGCGCCTCCGCCGGCTGCTCGCGTTCCAGGTCGCCTGGAGCGCCGCCGGCGGGCTGGCGGCGGCGTTCTATCCGCTGCACATGATCGCGAATCTCCGCATGGGCTTCGCGCGCATGGCGGTCTACGCGGCGGGTATGGCCGCGTTCCGCATGCTGGCGGCGCCGATCTGGGGACGCTTCCTGGACCGGGCGGGGGCGAGCCGCGTGCTGGTCATCTGCGCTTTCGCGCTCTCCGTCTCGCCGGTGCTGTGGATCTTCACCGGCGAAGGCCACCTCTGGCCGCTGGCGATCGACGCGGCCCTGGTGGGTGCAGCCTCGGCGGGATTGTCGCTGGCGAACTTCTCGCTGCCCATCGCACTCTCGGGCCCGCGCGAGCGATCGTTCTACATCGCCACGCTAGCCGCCTCGGGCGGCCTGGTCACGGGCCTCGCCTCGGCGGGCGGCGGCGCAATGGTCAAGCTGCTGCCGGCGCTGACGGTGGTTGCATCACGGCCGCTGGTCGCCTCGCAGGTGCTCTTCCTCTGCGGCGGCGCGGCGCGGTTCTGCGCCGCGTTCCTTGCCCTGCGGATCGCCGACCAGCCGCTCGACCGCGTGGTGTCGCTCCCCGAGCCGCCGCGCCGTGCGAAACTGGCCGCGTGACCTACGACTGCCAGGCCTGCGGCGCATGCTGCTGCAACCCGGACGAGAACCGCGCCGAGGACTACCTCGACTACGTCGAAGTGAAGCGGCGCACGCCGCTGGGCAGGCGCCCCGACCTGCTCCAGCGCTTCACGGTCATCAACGACAAGGGCGAACACCACTTGCGGCTCATCGGCGCGGAGCAGCGCTGCGCGGCGCTTTCGGGAACGCTGGGCCGCGCCGTGTCGTGCCGCATCTACCAGATTCGGCCGGCGGGCTGCCGCCGGGTCGAGCCCGGCTCGCGCGAATGCCTCCGCGACCGCCGCGAGCGGGGGATCGATCAGTAGCCGCCGCGCCCGGCGTCTGCTAAGGCGAAGCCCCTCCACGGGAGAACTCCCGATGATCCGTCCGTCCCTGCTCGTCCTTGCCGCGCTGCTCGCTTGCAAGAGTCCCTCCGCCGCCGCTCCGCCGCCGGAGGCCGCCAAGCCCGACCCGCACGCGGCATGGAAGGCCCTCGCCGACGCGCCCGACCGCAGCGACGCCGACCGCAAGCTGGACCCCGGCCGCCACCCGGCGGAGATGCTCGAGTTCCTCGATCCCAAGCCGGGCATGAAGGCGGCCGACCTGGGCGCCGGCGGCGGCTACACCACCGAGTTGTTGGCGCGCGCACTCGCGCCCGGCGGCGTCGTCTACATGCAGAACGACCCGAGCTGGCTGCCGTTCCTCAAGGACGCCATCGCCGAGCGCTTCACGCACGCGGCGGCGAAAAACATCGTTCGCGTCGATCGGCCCTTCGAGGACCCGCTGCCGACCGAGGCGAAGGACCTCGATCTGGTGGTGATGAACGTCATCTACCACGATGTGGTCAACATGCCGGTGAGCCGGCTGCGCATGAACCGCGCCATCTTCAACGCGCTCAAGCCCGGGGGCACGTACGTGGTGGGCGACTCGAGCGCGAAACCGGGCAGCGGCATCTCCGCCACCAGCACGCTGCATCGCATCGACGAGCAGGTGGTGCGCGACGAGGTGCAGCAGGCCGGCTTCAAGCTGGTGCAGGAAGGCGCCTTCCTGCGCAACCCGCAGGATACGCGCGAGTGGAACTCCGCGCCCGGCCCGTCGGGTGAGAGGCGCGGCACCAGCGACCGCTTCATCCTCAAGTTCGTGCGCCCCGAAGGCTCGCAGCAGTGGCCGCTGGCGCCCACGCTGAAGCTGCCGCCGGGCGCGCGGCCGGTGCGCGTCACCGCGGAGATGACCGTCGACCCGACGAGGGACGACTTCGAGGGAAACGAGCAGATCGAGCTGGCGGTGGATCAGCCGGGCCAGGTCCTCTGGCTCAACGCCGACGGCCTCAAGATCCTCGACACCGATCCGAAGGCCAAGGTGATCGACGCGCCGCCCGGCTTCGTCGGGCTGCAGTTCGAGAAGGCGATCCCCTCGAGCTTGCGCATCCACTGGACGGGCAAGCTGTCGCGCACCGACACCGACGGCGCGTTCCGGCAAAAGGAGAACGGCGAGTGGTACGCGATCACGCACCTCGAGCCGCTGGGCGCGCGGCGCGTGTGGCCCTCGTTCGATGAGCCGGCGTTCAAGAACCCGTGGAAGATGTCGCTCAAGATCCGCAAGTCGGACACGGCGTATTTCAACACGCCAGTCGAGTCGACCTCCGAGCAGGGCGACTGGCAGATGATCCGTTTCGCCGAGACGCGCCCGCTGCCCAGCTATCTGTTGGCCTTCGCCGTGGGACCGTGGGAGCGCGCCGACGCGGGGAAGATGAAGAGCGGCGCCCCGGTGGGCATCGTGGTGAGCAAGGGGAAGACTTCCTGGGCGACGTACTCCGCGCACAGCTCTCCGCTGCTGATGAACCAGCTCGAGGATTACTTCGCCATTCCCTATCATTATCCGAAGCTCGATCTCATCGAGGTCCCGCTCGGCACCGGCGCGATGGAGAACCCGGGACTCATCACCTTCAACCAGCGCATCAACCTGGTGAAGCCCGGGCAGGAATCGCCGCAGTTCCAGCGGCGCGCCGCCAGCGTCGAGGCGCACGAGTTCGCGCACCTCTGGTTCGGCGACATGGTCACCACCGCCTGGTGGGACGACATCTGGCTCAACGAGGCATTCGCGACCTGGATGGCGTCGAAGATCCTCGAGCGCTTCGAGGCGAAATGGAACGAGCCGGCAGACCGCGTGAACTCGATGAACTACGCCATGTCGCAGGACCGCTTGCTGAGCGCGCGGCGCATCCGGCAGCCGGCCGAGTCGGAGGGCGACATCAAGACGGCCTTCGACGGGATCACCTACCAGAAGGGTGCGGCGGTCATCGGCATGTTCGAGCAGTTCGTGGGCCCGGAGCTGTTCCGCAAGGGTGTCCAGCGCTACCTGCGCGAGCACGCCGACGGCAACGCCACGGCGAAGGAGTTCCTCGCCGCCATCTCCGCCGAGGCGGGCAAGGACGTGGCGCCCGCGTTCTCGACGTTCCTCGATCAGGCCGGGTTGCCGCTCGTGTCGGCGAAGGTCTCGTGCGAGAAAGGCAAGGGCAAGGTGCTGCTCGAGCAGAAGCGCTATCTGCCGCTGGGCGCGGGGGACCCGCCGCCCGATCAGCTCTGGCAGATCCCCGTCTGCGTCCGCTCCGGCCTGGAGCGCGCCTGCACCCTCATGACGGAAAAGACGGCGTCGATCGGCTTCGACCGCTGCCCGGACTGGGTTTTGCCCAACGCCGGCACATCGGGCTATTACCTCAGCGCGCTCGACGACGCGGCCTTCGCCCGGCTGTGGAGGAACGTCGCCCGGCTCACCGTGCCGGAGCGCATGCAGTTTCTCTACGACACGTCGGCCGCGGCGCGCGCCGGCGCGCTCGACTATGCGCACGCGCTGGAGCTCTTGCCCCTCCTCGCCATGGACAGGGACCGCCATGTGGTGGTGGCGGCGCTCCACGCCGTCGACTTCCTCCGCGACGACAATTTCTTCCCCGACGAGCTGCGGCCCCGATTCGCCAAGTTCGTGCGCGACGTGTTCGGAAGGCGCGCGCACGCGCTGGGATTCGCCGAGCGCAAGAGCGACGACGACGACACGCGCATGCTACGGCCGCCGCTCCTCTACGTCGTGGCCGACCAGGGCGAGGATCCCGAGCTGCGCGAGGAGGGCAAGAGAGTCGCGCTGCGCTGGCTCGAGGACCATTCGTCCACCAGCCCCGAGTTGGCCAACGTCGCGCTGCACCTCGCGGCCATCTCGGGCGACCGCGCATTCTTCGACCGGCTGCACGAAGCCGCCCGGAAGGAGAAGGACCGCGTGGAGCGCCAGCGCATGCTCGACGCGCTGGGCGGGTTCCGCGATCCGGCCATCGCCCAGGCGGCGCTGCCCATCGCGCTCTCCGACGAGTTCGATCCCCGCGAGTCGATCGCGCTGGTGTGGTCGGCGGCCGAGTCGGCCGAGACGCGCGACCTGGCGCTCGATTTCGTGAAGAAGAACTTCCTCGCGCTGGTCGCGCGCATGCCGCGCGACTGGGGTGCCGGCGCGGTGGGTGTGGCGAGGGGTTTCTGCGACGAGAAGGCGGCCAAGGACGTGGCCGACTTCTTCGGGCCGCGCGCTCGGCGCTTCGCCGGCGGCGAGCGGCGCTTCGCGCAGGCGATCGAGAACCTGCGCCAGTGTGCCGCGTTCCGCGCCTCGGCCACGCCCGGCGTGACCGCTTTTCTGCAAAAGCGTTGACGGCGTTCAGCCGCCCAGAAGCCGCCGCACGCTGGCCAGCAGTTCGGGGGCGCGAAACGGCTTTTCCAGCGAGTGGACGTCCTCGCGCGCGAGGAACTCGCGCGTGCCCGGCGTCGTCGCCCCACCGGTGAGAAAAAGCATGCGCCGGGCCAGCGCCGGGTCGCGCTGCGCCAGCGCGTCGCGCAGGCCGATACCGTCGAGGTCGGGCATCTGCAGATCGCTGACCACCAGGTCGAATCGCTCGCCCTTGTCGACCAGCTCCAGCGCGCCCTGCGCGGAGGACCGCACGGCGACAGAATGCTCCTCCTCGAGCGTGCGGCGGACCATCTCGGCGACCAGCGGCTCGTCGTCGACGACGAGGATCCTGCCCATTTCCGCATTGTGAGTCGGGCGGCGACTTGAGTGTCAAGGCGCGGGGCGCTACGAGAGTGAGGTGAACTCGCGCAACCTGGTCATCGGGGCATGTCTCCTCGGCGCCGCCGCGGCGGCGGAAGAGAAGAAAGTCGCAGTGCTGCCGCTTTCGGGCGCGCTCGGCGCGCTGGACTCGGCGGCGCTCGAGGAGGACATCCGCGCCGCGGCGCGTGAGACCCTCGGGCCGCACGGGTTCGTCGTGCTCGACGCCAAACAAACCGCGGGCGCGCCGCCGGATCCGCGCGGCGCGCTGGAGAAGCTGGGCGCGGCGGCGGTGCTGGCGGGTCGCGCAACGCGCATGGAAGGAGCGAACGTGGTGGGCATGAGCGTCTACCTTCCGGACAGCCCGGCCCCAGTTGGCACGACGCGCATCGTCGGCATCGGCATGGCTCAGCTCCGCGCCGACGTCCCCGCCAAAATTCAACGCCTGTTGAATTCCGCCCTGAAGCTGGCCCCAGTCTCCGCCGAACCTGCTCCCCAACGGGGCATCTTGCGAATCCCCAAACCAGAACGAAACCCTGAACCCAGCCCAGGACCAGGACCCAGCCCAGGACCAGCACCCGCACCAGGACCAGCACCCGCACCAGAACGCAAACCCAAACCCCAACCCAAACCAGAACCTCAACCCAAACCAGAACCTCCCCAAGCCAAACCCCAACCGCCAATCCCCGGCGAAGACCCCCTCGTCACCCTCATCCGCGACGTGACCGCCGACGTCGAGTCCTTCCGCGGCCTGCGCCGCAAATCCAACCTCAAGATCGAATTGCTCGACGACACCCTTTTCACGGCCGCCCTCCACGACAAGGCCGTCAAGGAGCTGACCCCCGCCGTCGTCGCGGCCGAGCGCGCGCGCTGGCTGGCTTTCGATCTGGCGCCCTCCTCGGCCGATCCGGCCAAGATCCTCCTCGAGGTCCTCGACGAGCAGGTGGCGGGCTTCTACGATCCTTTCACCCGTCAGCTCATCGTGCGCAAGGACCCGCCGCAGTCGGCCGCCGCCGCGGGCCCCGACGGGCTGCGGCTCGTCCTGGCGCACGAGATCGAGCACGCGCTGCAGGACCAGAACTTCGGCATCCCCGATCTGAAGACGCTCTCCGACGACGACGTGCGGCTCGCCCGCTCCGCGCTCTACGAGGGCGACGCCATGGCGGTGATGACCGCCTACGCCGCCAGGCGGGCGAAGAAGCCGGTCAAGCCCGCCATCGCCGCCGCCGCCGCGATGATGCGCGGGGTGGACACCGAGTCGCTCTTGCGCCTGAGCGGCCACTCGTCCGAGCTGCTCAATGCGCCCGCCGTGCTGCGCGAGGAGCTGGTGCTGCCGTACTCGGCGGGTCTCGCGCTCGTCGCCGAGGTGTTCCGGCGCGGCGGCTGGCCGCTGGTGGACAAGATGTTTGCCCACCCGCCGCAGAGCAGCCACCAAGTGCTGCACCCCGACTCGTATTTCGCCGGCGAAGCGCCGCTGCCCATCGCGCCGCCCGCCGTGCCGGTGGGCACGCGCCTGGTGACCACCGGGCGCATGGGTGAGCTGGGCGCGCGGCTCGTGCTCGAGGTGTGCGTGGAACCGAGCGTGGTGAAGGAGTTCGCTCCGCACTGGGCCGGCGACGCGTACACCATCGCCGCCGACCGCAGCGGCGCCCTCTCTCTCCTCTGGGCTTCGGCCTGGAGCGACGACACCGCCACCGGCGTGGCCAACGTCGCGCGCATGCAGTCGCCCTGCTGGGAGGAAGCCGCCTCGCAGAAGTGGACGGGATGGAGCGTCTCCGCCGCCAGCAAGGTGAAGGTGAACGGCGATCGCGTCGGAGTCGCCCGCGGCGCCATCGACGTGGACGCAGGCGCAAACACGGCGCTCGCCGCCCGCGCCGCCGCGGTGAAGCCGTCGCCGCCGCCGCTGGGTGACGTGACGCTGCCTGTCTCGGAGCCGGCGCGGGTCGAGAACGGCCAGCTCGTCAGCTCACGCCTCGCGCTGCACGCCGACCTGCCCGAAGGCTTCGAGCCCGACACGGGCTACCCCCTCTCCGAACTGACCATCAAACGCACTGGCGCGGTGGCGGGTGTGGCCAGTCTCTCGTTCATAGGCGAGCCGCTCACCGGCGAAGCGCTCGAGACGTTCTTCCAGACCGCCGCGTCGCAGATCGCGGCCGCGCAGGGAGGCGGGCAGCTCGCGCTGGTGGGCAAGTCGGCCGGCGCGCTGCTCGGCGCGCGCACCGACGAGCGCCTCTGGCGCATCGAGGGGGCCGGTCTCAACGTTCGCATCGCGGTGGCGCCCTTCTGCAGGGGCAAGGGCGCGCTGACGCTGATGCGCGTGGAAAACAGCGACGCGGCGCGCGCGGTGCTCAATCGCTTCGCCGCCTCGATCAAATCGGACGGACCAGCGCCGGCCTGCGCCGATCTCGAGTGAGCGAAGTCTACGTCGCGGCCAACGAGAGAGCGCCGAGGTGTTCCACCTCGAGGTCGACGCGCATCCCGGGGCGCAGCGGCTCGGCGGCCGTGGCCGCGCCGGCCAGCACGATGCTCCCCGCCGGCAGCGCGCGGCCGTGCGCGTGCAGCATGGCGACGAGCTGCACGAGCGACTCCAAGGGATGGCCGGAGATGGCGTTGGAGTCGGCCTCCTGCTTGAGGACGCCGTCCACACTCATGCGCACGCGCAGCCCGCCCACGTCGCGCGGCTTTTTCGGCTCACCCAGGACGAAGCGCCACGACGAGCAGTTGTCGGCCACCACGTCGGGCAGCGAAAAAAGCTTGAAGCCGACGAAGCGCGAGTCGAGGACGTCCATCGCTGGCGCCACGCCGCTGCACGCTTTCAGCGCCTCGTCGCGCGAGATGTTTCCGCGCAGCTCGCGGGCGGTGATGAAGGCGATCTCCGGCTCGATCTTGGGGTGGATTCCGTCGGCAGCGCGCAGGGTGCCGCTGACGCGCATCGCGCCGGTGAGCACGCCGTAGATGGGCGAGACGAGGTTCATCTGCGCGCGCTTGGCGGCAGAGGTGAGGCCCATCTTGTAGCCGACGATCTTTTCCCCGCGCTCGAGGCGCAGGGCCACGCCCTGCTCCTGGATGCGGTAAGCGGTTTCGAGATCGAAATCGCCGTGCGACGTGGTCAGCGGCGGGATCTCTCGTCGGGCGAGCAGGGCCTGGTCGAGCCGTCTGGCCTGTTCCTCGATCATGGTCAACGACGTTAACTCCCCGGCGCTCTCGACGCACTCCCGGAACGGCGATAAACGTCCGCTCATGCAGGAGGTGCTCAACTACATCGAGGGCAGGCATGCGGCGGCGGCGGGGGGGGAGTGGCTGGACGATTTCGACCCCGCGGTGGGTGCGCCCTATGCGCAGGTCACCAACTCGGATGCGCGCGACGTCGACCGCGCGGTGGCCGCCGCGGTGCGCGCATTTCCCGCCTGGTCGGCGGCGCCGGCCGGCGAGCGCGCGCGCGTGCTGCGGCGCATCGCCCGGCTGATCGAGCGCGATCTGGAGGCGCTGGCGCGCGCCGAATCGATCGACACCGGCAAGCCGGTGCTGCTCGCGCGCACGGTCGACATTCCGCGCGCCGTGCAGAACTTCGATTTCTTCGCCGACGCGGCCACGCAGTTCGCCAGCGAGGCGCACCCGACGGAAGAGGCGCTCAACTACACGCTGCGCCAGCCGCTGGGCGCGGTGGCCTGTATCTCGCCGTGGAACCTGCCCCTCTATCTCTTGACGTGGAAGATCGCGCCTGCGCTGGCGGCAGGAAATTGCGTGGTGGCCAAGCCGTCGGAAGTGACGCCGATGACGGCGCACATGCTCGGCGAGTTGTGCACCGAGGCGGGCCTGCCGCCCGGCGTGCTGAACATCGTCCAGGGCCTGGGTCCGCGCGCCGGCGCGCCGCTCTGCGCGCACCGGGACGTCCGCGCCATCTCCTTTACCGGGTCGACGCGGGTGGGCGGCGAGATCGCGCGACAGGCTGCGCAGGCGTTCACGCGCACCTCGCTGGAGATGGGAGGCAAGAACGCGACGGTCATCTTCGCCGACGCCGACATGCCCGCCGCGCTGCGCGAGACGATGCGCGGCGCGTTTTCCAACCAGGGCCAGATCTGCCTCTGCGGATCGCGCATCCTGGTGGAGAAGTCGGTCTATGCGCGCGTGCGGGACGACCTGGTCGAGCGGGTGCGCGCGCTGCGCGTGGGCGATCCGCTCGACCCTTCGACCGAGCAGGGATCGCTCGTCTCGCGCCAGCACTTCGACAAGGTGATGGGCTGTCTGGCGCTGGCGCGCGACGAAGGCGGGCGCATCCTCTGCGGAGGCGGGCGCGCGCGCGTCGAAGGGCGCTGCGCCGGCGGGTGGTTCGTGCAGCCGACCCTGGTCGAGGGCCTCGGGCCGGGCTGCCGCACCAATCAGGAGGAGATCTTCGGACCGGTGGCCACGCTGCAGCCTTTCGATTCCGTCGACGAGGCGGTGGATCTGGCCAACTCCACCCGCTACGGGCTGGCCGCCTCGGTGTGGACGCGCGATCTGTCGCGCGCCCACAAAGTGTCGGCGCGCTTGCACAGCGGGATCATCTGGGTGAACTGCTGGATGCTGCGCGACCTGCGCACGCCGTTCGGGGGCGTGAAGGAATCGGGGATGGGGCGCGAGGGAGGACAGGAGGCGCTGCGATTCTTCACCGAGCCGAAGAACGTCTGCGTGAAACTATGAGCTCCCCGGGCGAGATTCATTCTGCGCGCGCCCCCGAGCCGGTCGGCGCATATCCCCACGCGCGGCGGGCAGGCGGGCTGCTCTTTCTCTCGGGGATCGGGCCGCGCAAGCGCGGGTCGCAGGAGATTCCCGGGGTGAAGCTGCGCCCCGACGGGACCGTCGAGTCGTACGACATCGAGGCGCAATGCAGGTCGGTGTTCGACAACGTGCGCGCGGTGCTGGAGGACGCGGGAGCGCGATGGGAAGACCTGGTCGACGTGACGGTATTCCTCACCGACATGAAGCGCGATTTCACCGTCTATAACCGTTTGTATGCCGAATATTTCCGCGGGGCGCGCCCCTGCCGCACCACCGTCGAGGTGGGAGCGCTGCCCACGCCCATCGCCATCGAACTGAAATGCATCGCGGAGATCCGCACATGAAGCCGCTCAATTTCCACCAGTGGATCGACGAGCACCGCCACCTCTTGAAGCCGCCCGTCGGCAACGCGCAGATCTGGGAGGGGGACCGCGATTTCGTGGTGATGGTGGTGGGCGGGCCCAACTCGCGCAGCGATTATCACGTCAATGAAGGCGAGGAATTCTTCTATCAGGTCGAAGGGGACATCATCCTGCGCGTGCTACAGAAGGGAAAGCCGGTGGACATTCCCATCAAGCAGGGCGAAATATTCTTGTTGCCCCCCAACACGCCGCATTCGCCCCAGCGCGGGCCGAACACGGTGGGGCTGGTGATCGAGCGGCGCCGGCTGCCCGACGAGCGCGATACCTTCCTCTGGGTCTGCGAGAAGTGCGGCACCGAGCTATATCGCGAGTCGTTCCACCTGACCGACATCGTCAAGCAACTGCCGCCGGTGTTCGAGCACTTCTGGGGCAATCCGGCCAACACCACGTGCAGGAAGTGCGGCCAGAAGCATGAGAAGCATTGACATCCACACGCACGTCCTGCCCCCTTCGCTGCCGCGCTGGAGCGAGAAGTTCGGGTACGGCGGGTTCGTGCGGCTGGAGCACGTCGACGAATGCCGGGCGAACATGGTGCGGGACGACGGAACGCCATTCCGCTCGGTCGAAAGCAAATGCTGGGATCCCGAGTTGCGACTGCGCGAGTTTTCCGGCGTGCAGGTGCTCAGCACCGTGCCGGTGATGTTTTCCTATTGGGCGCGCGGCGAACATGCCCATGAAGTGGCGCGCTATTTAAATGATCATATCGCGGGTCTATGCCGCGATCATCCGCGACGATTCGTCGGACTCGGCACGCTGCCCATGCAGGCGCCGGACCTCGCCGTGCGCGAGCTGGATCGCTGCATGCGCGAGCTGGGGCTCGCCGGCGTGCAGATCGGCTCGCATGTCAACGACTGGAACCTTTCCGACCCGGCGCTGTTCCCGGTGTTCGCGCGCGCCGCCGAGTTGGGTGCGGCGGTCTTCGTCCATCCCTGGGACATGATGGGCCAGGAGCGCATGCAGAAATACTGGCTGCCCTGGCTGGTGGGCATGCCGGCCGAGGTGTCGCTCGCCATCTGTTCGCTGATCTTCGGCGGCGTGCTGGAGCGGCTGCCGCGCTTGCGCATCGCATTCGCCCACGGCGGCGGCGCGTTTCCGGGCACGCTGGGGCGCATCCAGCACGGCTTCGAGGCGCGGCCCGATCTCTGCGCGGTCGACAATCCATATCCCCCGACGAAGTACTTGAAGCGGATCTACGTCGACTCGTTGGTTCACGACGCGCGCGCGCTTCGCCTCGTGCTCGATACTTTCGGCGCCGAGCGGGTCGCGCTGGGGAGCGACTATCCATTTGCGCTGGGCGAATCGCCGCCCGGGGCGCTCATCGAGTCGATGGGTCTACCCGAGGACGTGTTGCAGCGGCTTCGCTCGGGAACGGCCCTCGAGTGGCTGGGGCGCGAGCTGGATCTCCAATGAACGATTCGCTCGAGTGGGCCCTCGAACAGGACGCGGCCGACGAGCTGGCCCCTTTGCGCGAAGAATTCCTCTTTCCACCCGCGACGCCGCTCTATTTCGCGGGGCATTCGCTCGGGCTCCAGCCCCGCCGCGCGCGGGAATATGTCTTGCAGGAGCTGGACGATTGGGCGCGCCACGGCGTCGAAGGTCATTTCTCGGCGCGCCATCCGTGGTTCAGCTACCACGAGCTGCTCACCGCGCCCACCGCCCGGCTGGTCGGCGCGCTGCCGCACGAAGTGGTGGTGATGAACACGCTGTCGGTGAACCTGCATCTCCTCATGGTCTCGTTCTATCGGCCGCACTCGGGAAAGCATCGCATCCTCATCGAGCGCGGCGCGTTCCCCTCCGACCAATACGCCGTCGCCTCGCAGGTGCGCTTTCACGGATATGATCCGGCCGAGGCCGTGGTCGAGAGCGACGAGCCGTTGCGCGACCTGAAGCCCGATGTTGCGCTCGCATTGATCGGCAACGTGAACTATCTGTCGGGCCGCGCCTACGACATGCCCGCGCTGGTCCGCGCCGCGCACGCGCAGGAATGCATCATCGGATTCGATCTGGCGCACGGCGCGGGGAATCTGGAGCTGGCGCTGCACGAGTGGCGCGTCGATTTCGCCGCCTGGTGCAACTACAAGTATCTCAACGCAGGCCCGGGCGGCCTGGGCGGCGTCTTCATCCACGAACGCCACGCGGGAGAGGACCTGCCGCGCTTCGAGGGCTGGTGGGGCCACGACAAGGCGCACCGCTTCGAGATGGCGCCAAAGTACTCGCCTATCTTCGGCGCCGAAGCGTGGCAGCTTTCCAATCCGCCCATCTTGCAACTCGCGGCGCTGCGCGCGTCGATGGAGTTGTTCGATCGCGCGGGAATGCCGGCGCTGCGCCGCAAGGGCGAGCGATTGACCGCATACCTGGAGTTCGTGCTGCGCGACATCTGCCAGGTGCTCACGCCGCCGCAGCGCGGTTCGATGCTCACGGTTCGGTTCCGATGGGACGCGACGCAGCTGGTGGGAGCGCTGCGTTCGCACGGGGCGGCCGTCGATCTCCGCCCGCCCGATATCGTGCGCATCACGCCGATGCCCCTCTACAACTCTTTTGCCGACGTGCAGCGGCTCGGCGCGCTGCTGCGGGACCTGCATGGCTGACCTGACCATCGTCGGCGCAGGGCCGGTGGGATCGCTCCTCGCGCTGACGCTGGCGCGACGCGGCTATTCGATCGAGATGTACGAGCGGCGCCCCGACATGCGCCGCGTCGAGATCGCCGCGGGCCGGTCCATCAATCTCGCCGTCTCGACGCGCGGGCTGCACGCCCTGCGCGAGGTCGGCCTCGACGCGGAGGCGCTGCAGAGCGCGGTCCCCATGCTGGGCCGCATGACGCACGCGCTCGACGGCAAGCTGGCGCTCCTGCCTTACGGCCGCGACGCCAGCGAATACATCAATTCCATGTCGCGCGGCGGATTGAACAAACTATTGATGACCAAAGCGGAGGAATCGGGCCGCGTGCGCATCCATTTCGAGCAACGGCTGGTCGATTACGACTTCACGCGCAAGATGGCTCGATTCGAAGACGGCTCCGAGGCACACGCGCCGGTCGTCGTCGGAACCGACGGCAGCGCATCGGCGCTGCGCGCGGCGATGGGCGGAGACGTATCGCAGGAACTCCTCTCCAACGGGTACAAGGAATTGACCATGCCGCCGCTTCCCGCCGGCGGCTTTGCCATGCACGTGAACGCCCTTCACATCTGGCCGCGCGGGCAGTTCATGCTCATTGCGCTGCCCAACCAGGACGGGAGCTTCACCTGCACGCTGTTCCTGCCCTTCGAAGGCCCGCCGTCATTCGCTGAATTGCGCACCGAGACCGACGCGCAGGCATTCTTCGCGAAGCATTTTCCTGATGCGGTCCCGCTCATTCCCGGCCTCGCCGCCCAGTTCATGGCCGCGCCGCTGGGAAAAATGGCCACCGTAAAAACCTGGCCGTGGTCGCGAGGTAGCGCGCTTCTGCTCGGCGACGCCGCCCACGCCATCGTGCCGTTCTTCGGCCAGGGGATGAACGCGGGCTTCGAGGACGTGACGCTGCTCTCCGCCATGCTCGACCGCGGCGCGGACTTCAGCAAAGCGTTCGCGCGCTTCGCCGAACAGCGCAAACCCGACGCCGACGCCATCGCCGACCTGGCCGTAGAGAACTTCGTCGAAATGCGCGACAAGGTCGCCGACCCCACGTTCCTCAAAATGCGCGCCATTGAAGCTGACTTACAAAAACGAATGCCCGGCCGTTATCTGAGCCGTTATCAGCTCGTCACTTTCACGCGCGTTCCTTACCGCGTCGCATTGCGAGCCGGTGAAATCCAGAGCGGAATCCTGGCCGACTTGGCCCGTCTAGAACCACTCGATTACAGTCGCGGAGTGCAGATGGTTGAGGAACACCTCTTACCATTGCTGCAGCGTCATCTCGCCCCTTGACTTGGACATCGTTCATCCCTTCAGCTCTGTGCGCACGTCCCACAAGTCGGGGAAGAGCAGGACGTCGACGAGCTTCTTCAGATAGTCGACGCCCGCAGTGCCGCCCGTGCCGCGCTTCCAGCCGATGATCCGTTGCACGACTTTGACGTGCCGGAAACGCCAGAGGGCGGATTGCTCGTCGACGTCGATGAGCTTCTCGGACATTTCGTACTCGTCCCAGTTCTGCGCGGGGTGCTCATAGATATCGCGAATGACCGCGCGAACCCCCGGGTCGCTGTGGTGCGGCTGCGTCACGTCGCGCTTCAAAACGCTTTCCGGAATCGCCTTTCCGCGCCGCGTCAGATGACGAAGGAACTCGTCATACAGCGTCGGCGACTCGAGCGCCGCCAGGAGCTGAGCGTGCGCCGCCGGGTCGTGCTCGTGCACCGCCAGCATCTGACGGTCCTTGTTCCCCAGCATGAACTCGATGATCCGGTGCTGCAGCGACTGGAAGCCGCTGGCCGCCCCGAGCACGTGGCGGAACTGGCCATACTCGGTGGGCGTCAGCGTCTCCAGCACCGCCCACTGCGAGACGAGCTGCGCCTGGATGTGCTTCACCCGCGCGAGGATCTTGAAGCACGGTTCCAGGTCGTCGCGCTGCACGAAGCCGATGGCCGCGCGCAGCTCGTGCAGCACCAGCTTGAACCACAGCTCGCTCGTCTGGTGCTGGATGATGAAGAGCATCTCGTCGTGGTGCGGCGGATTGGAGAGCGGCTGCTGCGCCGAGAGGAGCTTGTCGAGCTGCAGATACCCGCCGTACGTCAGGCGATCCTGGAAATCGGTGACGACGCCTTCGTCCAATGAAGGGGGCATGAGCCGCTTCTATCACGCGCGTGATACCGTTCCGCCATGGGCATCGGCCACATCGCTCTGGGATTTGCCGCAAAGCGGGCAGTTCCACGCGTGTCGCTGGCGACATTGATCATCGCGTCCATCTTCGTCGACGTCCTGTGGAGCATCACCCTTTTGCTGGGGCTCGAGCACGCGCGCATCGACCCGACGCTGAAGAGCGTTCCAATCGACCTCTACGATTACCCGCTCACGCACTCGCTCCTGGGGGGAATCCTCTGGGCGCTCATCTTCGGCGTCGCTTACTTCCAGGTGCGCAAGTATCGCGCGGGCGCCAACATGCTTGGGCTCCTCGTTTTCAGCCACTGGGTGCTCGACGTCATCTCGCACCGCCCCGACATGCCCGTCTTGCCCTCGGGCCCGTATCTTGGACTCGGGCTGTGGAACTGGCCGGCGGCGGAGATCGCCGTCGAGGAACTGATGCTCGCCGCCGGCGTCTGGCTCTACCTGCGCGCGACCAGCGGGCCGCGCGTCGCGCTCTTCGTGCTCGTCGCCATTCTCGCCGTCATCGGCGGCCTCACGTATTTCGGCCCGCCGCCTCCCTCCCTCAACGCGATGGCCGCCAGCAACCTGGTATTCGTGGCGGTTGTCGTGACGGCCGTGCACTTCATCGATTCGCGCCGCACTGCACTCGGCGTTTCCTGAATTTACTCGAGGTGAATTCGCATGGCCGGTGAACAGCGGCTGCCGCGGGCAATCAAGTACATCATCGGGAACGAGGCCTGCGAGCGCTTCAGCTTCTACGGGATGAGCACCATCCTCGTCCCTTACATGCAGCAGTTCCTCGGCTGGGAGCACAACCGCGCCGAGGGATGGTTCCACGACTTCGTCTTTGCGGCATACGCGATGAGCGTCATCGGCGGCTGGCTGTCGGACCGCTTCTTTGGACGGTATCGCACCATCCTCTGGCTGTCCTATGGATACGTTTTGGGCCACGCGGTCCTCGCCGGGGCGGACTTCGCTCCCGGCCTGCGGGTCGCGGCGCTCTATCTCGGGTTGTCGCTGATCGTCGTCGGGCAATCGGGGATCAAACCCAATCTATCGGCGTTCGTCGGCGATCAATTCCGGCAGGACCAGGCCGGGCTGCTGGACCGCGTCTATTCGCTCTTCTATATCGCCATCAATGTCGGCTCCGCGACGTCGCAGTTCGTCACGCCCTGGCTCCTGGCGGGATGCGCGTTCGGCGCGTTCAAGCTGTGCGAGCACACCGCCATCGCCTGGGCGTTCGGCGTTCCGGGCCTCCTCATGGCCCTGGCGCTGGTCATCTATCTCGCCGGGCGCAACCTGTACGTGAAGGTCCCGCCGGCCGGGCGCGACCCGAACAGCTTCCTCAAGGTGCTCATCACGCGCTTCACCGCCGGCGAAGAAGCGGCGCGCCGCAAACACGGCGACCCGGCCGTCGAGGGGATGCGCTCCGTCTTCCGCATCGGGCTGATCTTCCTCCCGGTGGTGGCTTTCTGGGCGCTCTATTTCCAGTATGGCTCGTCCTGGTTCAACCAGGCCGAGTTGATGGACCGGGACGTCTTCGGGTGGCACATGGAGTCGGCGCAGATGGAGTCGCTCAACGCCATCCTCATCCTCATCATGGTGCCGCTCTTTTCCTATCTGATCTATCCCGCCCTCGAACGCGCCGGCGTTCGCGTCACGCTTTTGCGCCGCATGGCGGCGGGGATGTTCATCACCGTCCCCGGCTTCCTCGCGGCCGCGGCGATCCAGCGCTGGATCGAGGCGGGCGGGCGGCCGCACATCGGGTGGCAGGTGATTCAATACGTGATCATCGCCATCGCCGAGACGCTGGTCAGCGTCACCGCCCTGGAGTTCGCCTATACCCAGGCGCCCAAGTCGATGAAAGGAACGCTGATGAGCCTTTGGTTCCTCACCATCGGCCTCGGCTCAAAGGTCACCAGCCTGGTTACGCGCAACGTGTCCTTCGCCAGCCGCACCAACTATTTCCTCTTCTGGGCGGGCTTCATGCTGATGGGCGCGACGCTCTTCGCCATCGTGGCGGCCCTCTACAAGCCCGTCACCTTCGTCGCCGCCAACGAGCAGCAAGCGACGGCCTGAGGCTTCACTCGACGGAGCGCCTTTGCGGCCGAGGACGATCACGCACACCGAGGCGAGGATGAACAGGCCCGCCACGAGATGCGCGGGCCGCAGTTGCTCGCCGCCCAGCCAGACCCCCAGCGCCACCGCCACCAGCGGGTTGACGAACACGTGCGTCGCCACCGCCTCCGCCCGGACGTGCTTGAGCAGGTACGAGTAGCAGGCGAAAGCGAGCACCGATCCGAAAGCGATCAGGTAGGCGAGCGCGCCCAGCGACCGGCCGGAGAACGCCGCAAGGTCGATTGCCGCCGGCTCGCCGCGGAGCAGGCTGGCGGCGGTGAGCATCACGCCGCCGCAGGTCATCTGCATGCCCGCGCTCAGCACCGGGTCGCGCGGGAGTTGCAACCGCTGCGAGAGGACCGCGCCCATCGACCAACAGAGCGAGGCCCCCACCACCGCCGCGCAAGCCAACAGGTGCGCGGCGGCCTCGCCGTTGCCCTTGCCGGCGAAGAGGCAGAGCACGCCCAAAAGACCCAGCGCCGCCCCCAACAGGCTACGCGGCGTGAGCGGCCGATCGGGCAGCAGCACGCTGGAGAGCAGCGCGATGATCGGCACCTCGGTGGCGATGATCAGGCAGGCGAGGCTGGAGGGAATGAAGCGCGCGGCGTTGGAGACCAGCCCGTGGTTCCCGAGGAAGAAGAAGGCGCCGAGGATGGCGGCGTTCCGCCACTGCAGCCAGGTCGGGCGCGCCGCCCGGCTCGATGCCAGAAGGAGGATGGGGCCCGCGACGAGGAAGCGGACGGCGGCCATGGAGAGCGGCGGGAGCGTCTCGACCGCCACGCGGATGCCGAGGAAGGTCGAGCCCCACACCAGGTAGACGACCGCGAACGAGCCCCACAGCGCCCAGCGCGCCGGGGTCCGCTGCAAGGGAAAGGCCGTCAGTGCGCTTGACATGGGGCCCTCATTTTGTAACGATACAAAACAGTGATTGAACTGATACAACAACTAATCAAGCCGGGGCCCGCGGTCAAGCTGGCGCAGCAGATCGAGGGCCTGGTGCGCCAGGGCCGCATCGCGCCGGAGGCCCTCCTGCCCCCGGTGCGCGACGTCGCGCGCGCCCTGCGCGTCAGCCCGGGGACGGCGGCCGCGGCCTACAAGGTGCTGCGTGCCCAAGGCGTGGTGAGCACCGACGGCCGGCGCGGGACACGCGTCCTGCCGCGGGCCGCCACGCGCGAGTACTGCGCCGAGGCGCCGGCCCCGCCTGGGACGGTGGACCTCCAGGTCGCCAACCCCGATCCGCGGTTCTTGCCCGACCTGCAGCGGATCTTCGGCAGCATCCGCGCGCAGAGCGACACTTACGGCGGCAATCACATGAATGCAGACCTCGTCCGCCGCATGGGAGCCGCCTTCGAGGCGGACGGAATCGATGCCTCGCACCTCGTCGTCATGAGCGGCGCCATCGCCACCATCTACCGCGCGCTGCGCGCCTGCCTGGGCGCCGGCGAAAAAGTGGCCGTCGAGGACCCCGGTTTCAACGAGCACCACGCGAGCGTCCGCGCCCACTCGATGGTCCCGGTGCCGGTGGCCATCGACGAGGAGGGCATGCTGCCGTCGGCGCTCGCGAGCGCGCTGCGGGGCGGGACGCGCGCCGCCATCGTGACCGCGCGCTGCCAGAGTCCCACCGGCGCGGCGTTCACCCGGACCCGCGCCGCCGAGTTGCGCGGCGTGCTGGCGGAGCACCCGGACGTCGCGGTGCTGGTCGACGACTACAACAGCCTGCTCACCGAGGCACCGTATCTCGACTGCATCGGCAAAGCGCGCTCGCGCTGGCTGGTGGTGCGCTCGCTGAACAAAGCGGTGGCCCCCGAGCTGCGCGTGGCGGTGGCGGCGGCCGACGCGGAGACCGCCGACCGCCTGCGCCGCGAACAGTGGCTGGCCGACGGGTGGATCTCCGGCTACCTGCAGCGCGCCGCGGCGGCGGCGCTGGCCAGCCGCCCCATCCAGTCGCTGATCGCCCGCGCGCAGAAGGAATATGCGCTGCGCCGGACCGGGCTGCTGCAGGCGCTGGCCGAGCGCGGCATCGAGGCGCAGGGAGCGACCGGCCTCAACGTCTGGGTACCTGTCGCCGGCGAGGCGGATGCCGTGCGCGGGCTGCTCGAGCGCGGCTGGTGCGTGCGTGCGGGAGCGCGCTACCGGCTGCGCTCGGCGCCGGCGATCCGCATCACCATCGCCAGCCTCCCGCTGGGGCAGACGGAGCGCCTGGCGGAGGACGTGAGCAGCGTCCTCGGTGGGGGGAGCGGGGGGAGGGAGCCGTGAGAGAGGATTTCTAACTCGCCGCGCCGCCGCCCTGCGGCAGCACCTCGCGCGTCAGGTTGCGAACGCCGTTCGCGAGCACCTGCACGTCGTCCTCGATGCGCACGCCGCCGAAGCGAGACAACGTATCGACCAGCTTCCAGTCGATATCGGGAGAATTGCGCAGCGGCGCGAGCAGCGAATCGATGAAGTAGATGCCCGGCTCGATGGTAAAGACCTGGCCCTCGGTGATGACGGTGGTATTGCGCAAGAATGGGTTCTGCGCCTTGGGCGGCCGCAATGCGCACCCGACGTCGTGGCATTGCAATCCCAGTGAATGACCCAGTCCGTGCGGATAGAAGGCGCGGGTAATGCCGCGCGAGACCAGCTCGCCGACGGAGAGCTTGGAGATGCCGACGTCGCGAAGGATCTGCGCCACCTGCCGGTGCGACTCCTCGTGAAGCTCCTCGAAGGGAAGCCCGACGCGCACCGCGGCGGAGAGCCGCTTCTGCATCGCTTCCACCCCGGCGACGAGCTGCGCGAACGCCGCGCCGCCCGCGCCGCCCCCTCTCACCCAGGTGCGCGTGATGTCCGAGCAGTACCCCGCGAAGGCGGCGCCGGCATCGACCAGCAGAGACTGCGCCGGCGCGGCGCGCTTCTGGTAGCTGATGTGGTGGAGCGTCGCGGCGTGCTTGTCGAGCGCGACGATGTTCTTATACGGCGTCTCGGCGTCGTCCTGCCTGGTCGCGCCCAGAAACGCGAGATGCAATTCCAGCTCGGACCGATCCGTCGAAGCGAAGAGCCGCCGCAGCTCTTCGTGCCCGGGCGCGGCGCGCCGATTCGCCTCGGCGAGGCAATGGACCTCATAAGGCGTCTTGCGCACCCGCAACTGATCGAGCGCGCCGATCAACGAGAGCGGATTGCAGCGCTTGCGCGGGATGCCCAGCTCGTCCGCGGCGCGCAGATCGTCGCCGACGAAAGCGGCGCCCCGCGGCACCAGCTTGCGCGCGCCGGCCGCTTCCACCACATCGAACGCGCCCCAGAAGTGATCGCTCTCGGGCGGCGCGGGCGCCTCCCAGTAGCTCGGCTGCAGCGTGCGGATCAGTCGAGGCCGCGCGCCCGGCTCGATGACGAGCAGGCAGCCCGGCTCGGCGAGCGGCAGCCAGTGCTGGAAGTGCGGCGTGGGGCGCAGGGGCCAGAAGGCATCGTCGGCTTCGGTGCGCTTCATCGCCGACCCGGAATGGATGACCAGCGCCGGATGGCCGCTCTCGTCCACCGCGGATGCGACCCCGCGTTGAAGTTCCTCGACGTGGCCGCGGTGGAGCGATGTCAGGTCCATGCGACGCGCAGTATAGCCACATCCGCTGCGTTTTCGGGGACTTCGCCTTGAGCGAGCGCACGCATCGACTAAGGTCGCAGACGGATGAGCCGATCCGTCGCGAAACTGGACGCCCGACCAGAGCGCGGTCAATTTACAGCAGGCCCAGAGCGGCTTTCCACTCCTTGTTCACAACTCGAACACACGATCCGCCCAAGCTTTCACAGGCGTTCCACAAGATGAGCGTTCAGATCGCGCACGCCCTGCTAATCCGCACCTGCGTGTTTCCGAGTAGTTGCCCAGTTCACCACACTGGCATGTGTCGTGCTCTGCACATGCGACGTGTCGGCGGCTCGGTGGCTGCCCGGCGCGCAGGCCTCGAACCCGATTTCCGAAAGGAGGGCGGGGGTTCAGGCCAGAAACCTCGAGCGGGTCGGTGACCTGGATACAGGAAAACCGACCCGCGTACCGGTAAAACGCCGAGGGCCAGCTGCGGTGGGCTCACCGCAGTGAAAGGTCGCGGGCGGAGGGAGCGTGAAGGCGCTTCCACGGTGCGCGGGGAGAGAACCCGGAGGAGGGAGAAGCCCAGGAGGGGCGCGGATCGATCGGGGTCTAAACAGCCCCGGCAGACACCGCACTCGCCGCGGGGAGCAAGGCCCTGAAGTCGAAGGCGTGGTCGCTGGTCACAGGCGGCTACGTTCAACGGCAAGAGGGCATGACTCGGCCGGGGAAACCCGGTACGGCTCCGCGGAGAGGGACAAACCCCTGGAGGGCAAACCCTGGACGTGGCAGCGGGGTGAAACAAACCCGCAAAGGCTGGTGGCGGAGGAAGCCGTCGAGGACGTGAGAAACGTCGAGGACGGAACTTGACCGCGGGGTTGGGATTCCCGTGGGGTGGTGGACGCCGCCGGCTGACGCCGCGATGAGGGACGAGGAGCCCAAGGGAGGCGCTTCCCGGCCGGTCGGAAGTCGAAAGATTTTCGAGGCACGGGAAGCAGGTTGCAGGCTGCAGTACTCCGAAGGAGGCGGAAAGCTCGCGGGAGGATGAAACCTGGGGCGAAAGTTCCGGGTGGACGGCGGACGAAGAGATACCGCTGGGGCCGGCTGAAAAGTCGAGTTCGAAGCGGAAGCAGGAAACCTAATAGTCCTGCAATTCGGACGCATATAAAACTCCGAGGAGCCACGGACCTTCATGGGAGGGAGCGCAGGACGGGGTGACCCGGACTGTGCAGCAGCAGGCGATACTGGAACCTCCGAAGGGGTAGCGCGTGCCGGGCGGGCCTTCGGGCCCGCCGGCACGTTTTCTTTGCGGTTCAGGCGGCCTTCCTGCGCCAGAGCGCGAACACCGGCAGACCCGAGAGCGTGATGCCCAGCCCGAGGAGGGCGTGGCGCAAGTCGCGCGCGAACGTCGAGAGCACCACCGCCGCGCAGATGGCGATGAACACCAGCGTCGTCGCGGGGTGGCCGGGCATCGAGTACGGCGCCTGTGGCTCGCGCCGGCGGAAGACGAAGATGCAGCCCGCCGTCAGCGCGAAGAAGATGAAGTCGATGGCCACCATGTAGCCGAGGATCACCTCGTACGTCCCGGCCAGCGCGATGACGATGGTGAGCACGCCCTGCAGCGCGATTGCGACCACCGGAGCGCGCGTGCGCGGGTGGACGCTCGCCACGCTGCGAAAGAACACGCCGTCCTCGGCCATGGCGAAGTACACGCGCGGGGCGGTGAGGATCGACTGGCTGAGGAAGCCCAGCGTGGAGATGGCGATGCCCGCGCCCAGCACCGCCGCGCCGCGCTCGCCCAGGACGCGGCGGATGACGTCGAAGGCCGGCGCGGTGCTGCGCGCCAGCCCCTCGGCGCCCAGCGCGCGCACGCAGACAAAGACGACCAGCGTGTACAGCGTGATCACTCCGGCCACGCCGAGTAGCAGGGCGCGCGGCAGGTCGCGGCGCGGCTCCTTCATCTCTCCCGCCACGAAGCAGGCGGTCTGCCAGCCGCCGTAGGCGAAGAGCACGGGCACCAGCGCGGCTCCCAGCGCGACGGGGCCGTCGCTGGCCGGGAGCTGCGAGGGAGGCGCGGCTCCCGCCGCCAGGCCGCAGACGATGAGGCCGAAGAGCGCCGCGATCCTGAGCAGCATGAGCGCGCTCTGCACGCGGCTCCCCGCCATGACGCCGAAACAATTGATCGCGGTCAAGACCGCGACGACGGCGGCGGCGAGCGCGCCTTCGCCGATGCCGATGCGCGCCAGCTGGCCGAAATAGCGCGCGAAGGTGATGGCGCTCGTCGCCATGCCGCCGGTCTGGATGACGAGCAAGAGTGCCCAGCCGTACAGAAACGCCGCCGCGGGATGGTACGCCTCGCGAAGATAGGCGTACTGCCCGCCCACGTCGGGCCGCCGCGCCGACAACTCCGCGTAGACCAGCGCTCCGAGAATGGCCGCGACGCCGCCGATGAGCCAGGCGCCGAGGATGAGCGCCGTCGAGTGCACGCTGCGCGCGACGATGGCCGGCGTGACGAAGATGCCCGAGCCGATGATGCCGCCCATCACCACCATGGTGGCATCGAAGAGGCCGATGCGCCGGGCCAGACCGGTCAGTTTTCGCGGCCCGCGATGTGGCTGGTCTTGAGCAGGGAAGAGGCGTCCCCGCCGTCGATCGGCGTGGTGAAGAAGTATCCCTGGGCCGAGTCGCAGCCCACCTCGCGCACGTATTTGAGCTGCTCGGCCGTCTCGACGCCCTCGGCGATGACCTTCTTTCCCAGATCGCGCGCGATGGAGACGATGCGCTTGAGCACCTGCCGGTCGGCGCCGGCGCTGGCGGTGATGAACGAGCGGTCGATCTTCACCGAGTCCACCTCGTCGGAGTAGAGGTGGCGCAGCCACTGCTGGCCGATGCCGAAGTCGTCCATGTGCAGGCCCAGGCCGCGCTGGTGCAGCGCGGCCAGGTGGTTGTCGGGGCCGTAGGAGATCTCGTTGATGTCGAGGTTGAGGTCGCCCGGCTCGATCTGCGCCTCGCGCAGCATGCGGTCGATCTGCACCGGCAGGTCCTGCTGCTCGAGCAGCTTCTGCGACATGTTGACCGAGATGGTGAGCCGCTCCAGATCGCCCAGCTCGCGCCGCCACTCGTGCAGCTGGCGGCTGGCCGTCAAGAGCACCCAGCGGTCGATGGAGATGATCAGCCCGGTCTCGGTCGCCAGCTCGAGGAACTTCGCCGGCGCCACGAGCCCGAGGCGCGGGTGCTGCCAGCGCGCCAGCGCCTCGAGGCCCTGCACCTTGCCGGTGGCAACCTCGACGATGGGCATGTAGAGGACGCGCAGCTCGTTGCGCAAGAGGGCGCCGCGCAGATCGGTCTCCGCCACCAGTTGCGGGGACGGCTCGCCGCCGGCCTCGCGCTGGAAGACCGCGGTGCGCCCTTTGCCCAGCGCCTTGGCGCGGTACATGGCCACGTCGGCGTCGCGCAGGACCTCCTCGGCCGCCTTGTAGGTGGCCGACCCGACCGCCACGCCGATGCTGGTGCTCGACTGCACGCGCTGCCCGCCCAGGTCGAACGGCTCGCGCATCACCTCGTGGACGCGGTCCGCCACGCGCACCGCGTCGGCCGAGCCGCGCACGTCGTCCAGCCACATGGTGAACTCGTCGCCGCCGTGGCGCGCCAGCGTGTCGCCCTCGCGCAGGCACGACTCGAGCCGCCGCGCGATCTGCGCCAGCAGGTCGTCGCCCGCCTCGTGGCCGAAGGCGTCGTTGACCGCCTTGAAACGGTCGATGTCGATGAAGAGCACGCCGAAGCGGTAGTCGGAGTGGCGGCGCGTGCGGTTGAAGGAATGGCGCAGGAGGTCGAGAAAGAGCGTGCGGTTGGGGAGCCGCGTGAGCGCGTCGTGGCGCGCGTCGTGCGCCATGCGATCGATCAGCTGCCGGTAGCGGGTCACGTCGGTCATCAGCCCTACGGCGCGCACCGCCGCTCCCGAAGCGTCCCGCATCGCCGCTCCGCGCATCGCGATCCACCGCCACTCGCCGTCGGCGCGGCGCATCCGGTGCTCGTGATCGAGCGTCTCGGTGCGGCCCTCGAAGTGGGCCGCCAGCGCGGCGCGCAGCGAGACCGTGTCCTCGGGGTGGACGCGGTCGAGCCACTCCGACGGGTTGGAGGTCGCGGAGGGCGAGGCGCCGACGAGCTGACGCCAGCGCACCGAGAGGTTGAGCTTGCCGGCGCGCAAGTCCCAGTCCCAGAGGACGTCGCTGGTCCCCGCCAGCGCCAGTCCGAGCTGCTCCTCGCGCTCGCGCAGCGCCTCCTGCGCTTCCACGCGCTCGGTCTCGTCGCGCACCAGCACGGTGATCCCGGCCAGCTTGCCGTCGCGCCGCAGCCGCGGGACGCACACCCAGTCGCAGGCCATCGCGCGGCGCTCGCCGACGGAGCAAGCCATCGTCTGCGCCACCGGCTCGCCATGCTCCAGCTTCTGTCGCCACTTGGCCGTGACGGCCTCGGCGTCGAGCGGCTCGATCAAGGCGAAGACGCCCTTCCCCACCGGATCCGCCCCGCACAGCTTCACCGCGGCGGGGTTGGCGCTGCGCACGGTGAGCTGCGGGTCGAGATCCAACACCGCCGTCCCGCTCTTTTCCAGGACGCGTGCCACCCTGCGCGCCGAGCGGATCGCCTTCTGCCGCAACACCGCTTCGCGCGCCGACCAGGCGGCGTCCTTCCCCTGCGAGCGCCGCAGCAGCGCGGTGAGGTTCGCCAGCGAGCTTTCCATGAAGGCACGTTCCTTGTCGGCTTTGCGGTAGGCGGCGTCGACCGCCTCGATGAACTCCGCTGGCACTTCTTTCGAGATGGCCTCGAGTTGGCGGCGCAGGCGCGGGTGCATCAGGCGCGGACCTCCGCGCTGGGATGTCCGAGCA
>Ga0137393_10000098_pt1 | contig 44256 bp, 35 predicted proteins | sample 15con2h34BmetaG_FD_101396 | JGI IMG/M metagenome (GOLD analysis project Ga0137393, IMG submission 101396) | Vadose zone soil microbial communities from Angelo Coast Range Reserve, California, USA - 15con2h3.4B metaG | ecosystem: Environmental > Terrestrial > Soil > Vadose zone > Saprolite...
TGGTCCCGAATAAGCAGTAGAAACACTATCTTATTGGCCCGTTTGGCTTTGTTCTGCGTCAAGCATGCTGATATGGGCCGACATTCGGCAGTAATCGGACTCAAATCGGACCCAACTATTTGGAAACGCAAGAACGCCTGTCATGCGCAACCGCCATTGGCAGAGGGCTTCGTAGTAGATCGCAATTTCAGCCGCGGACGTATGAACCGCTTTCTTGTTTGCCTTTTGAAGGTTGCCGCCAGGTAACATCCTGATTGAATCCGTCCTAGCGTGGCTTCAAGTGTACTTTTCGCGGAAGGACGAATTGAAAGACTTTGTAACCATTTGAGAAAATTTCCGTATCGAAGTGCCAATCTCCTACGACGAGGGATTGCTCTTGGACGTCGTTCACTCCTCGCCAGCGATTCTTCTCGCAGAGTTCACTGCCTTTGATCGTTCCGCCCTTGATCTCCACGGCAGAAAAGTATTTTTTTCGGAACGAGGGTGACGTCACCGTATAGTGGATTTTGTATTCCGAATCATCAAATTCAGCCTCATCCGCATCTTTGTGAACCTTGTCAAAAACAATCACCGAGCACGGAAGGACGTGTCTCTCGGTATAGCGGCGAATGGCGGACTCGTATGACGCGCCATACTTAGGAGCCAACTCGGTAACTGTTGAAACTGAGGCTGGTGAATTCAGAGCTTCCTCTGTAAAACGATTGCCTTGAAACACGAGCTCAGCCGCAATCTCATTCGCCTGACGTTCCATCCGCGCTCTTGTCCACCAGCTGAGCGTCGAGTCGTCGTCAACAAATATCTTCTGATGTTCCGGGTGGATGAAGTGCCCAATTTCATGAAAGATTCCGAAACGTTTTCGTTTTTCGGGCAAACCGGATTGAGTGGCGATCAATCGGTCATTGAGACTTAGAGCCGCGCGTAGATCGAGGGATTTTTTTTGGGATTCAGGCAGGAAGTCCAACTCATGCATGAAATCGAAGCTGAGTTGCTCTAGCTTGAGAAAATCCAGAAGCTTCTGTTCATTGGTAGGTAGCTCGTCTGCCGTACCCGCCTCGACAAGAAGAGCTTCGACGATCTCCTGCGGGGCCAGGAGCTGCAGGGAATCATTTGTGACGTGAAATTTTTGCACGCCGTAACCTCATGCGTTCCGCAATTTTCTCGAGAGTTTCATCATCGAGTTGTGTGTTCGACTGGGTCGCAACTGTATCTTTTCCCACGGCCGGTTCGCGCAAACTGTGCAGCCAAGCGTGTGCAGCAGCACTCGATCGGACCTCGGGTGAGGCGGTTTCGTAGAAGTAGCTGATGGGCACCTTATAGCACTCCGCCAATTTTTTGAGCACTTCCCCGCGTGGAATTGTGTCTTGATTTTCCAGAGTCGAAAGTGTCGTGGTGGGTATCCCGAGTTGGCCCGCAATATCCTTTTGCGGGTGATCACCTCTCAGCTTTCGCAGCCGTTGTCCGAAATTCTCCATGATGCGCCTCCTTTTTCAGACAAGAACTTGCCAGACATCGGAAGTGGGAGCGAGCCTAAGGACGGATCTGCCATTCCAAACATATAAAAACAGGGGAGTTATTGCTATTCGTATATTCGGTATATCGTATACGAAGTTTCCGTTGTACAAGTTCGAAAATATGAGTATCATTTCTAGCCAGAATCTGGGGGCCATGGGTCCGGCCTGTTGCAAGGATAGCACGAACTTATAACCGTCACATGGAAAAAGTGCTGGCGAGAGGAATTGCGAGAATGAGGTTTGGGGTTTCTGGTCGAACACAGGCAGGTGCGTTAGCAAGATGACCGATTTTGCAAATCTGCGGATATTTCGGAATGTCAGCGAAGAGTGCCTACAGCTCCTGAGCGATGACATGGTTCGATTTTTCCGTGACGGTGACGTGATTCTCCGCGAGGAAGTGGACGGCGGAGAGCTGGTCGTTCTGCTCGACGGCGAGGCCAATATTTTCCGCCAGGGCATTTTTCTCGTAGGTCGGAAGGCGGGCGACTTAATCGGCGAGCAAGCCGTCGTCGAGGGGAGCGTACGAAGTGCGACGGTTGTTGCGCGCGGGATGGTGCGTACCCTTTTGATCCCACCTCACATAGTTGGCAAATTGATGGGCGATGCTGCGTTTGTGGCCAACGTCGCGGAAGGCCTTTCGGTGAAATTGCGTGCGGCTACGTCGATGCGCGCTGTCCGCTATCGCAACGAAGAGAGACTCTTCGGTGAATTCAGCGCTCACGTGTCTCCGGAGCTTGCAAGCCGATTGCTCGCGACCGGAGCTTCATATGGCGCTCCACGGTTTGAGAACGTCGTGCTTCTCATGAGTGACGTCCGTTCCTTCACCGAATCTTGCGAACGGATGACCCCAGGTGAGATTGCAAACGAAATCAGCGCGTTTCTGGATCGCATGGTCGAGATTCTGTATCGGCATGGCGCGTTTGTGGACAAGTTCATCGGGGACGCGATCTTGGCCGTGTGGGGATTGACACCACACGACGGCAATCTCGCCGCACGCGCGCTGGCTTGTGCGAAGGAGATGCTATCGGTGTCCTCACGCATGTGCTTTGGCGGACAGCCTATTCGGATTGGCATCGGCCTTAACTCCGGTACCGTCTTCGCCGGTAATGTTGGAAGCGATCGAAAGCGTCAGTTCACAGTGCTTGGTCCTCCAGTCAACCTGGTGGCTCGATTGGAGTCGGAAACAAAGCAGGTTATGCGGGATGTGGTGGCTGGCAATGACTTCTATTCGGAACTTCCGGCCGAAAAGCGAGAGGAGTTTGAGAAGTATGCGGACAGGCCAATCAAGGGGTTTGGCACGCAAACGGTGTATGCGTGGTCGCGCCCGCGTGTCGGCTCGGAGCAAATCTTGGTATCCGGAAAGGATGGGTTGAAATGAGTTGGAACCTTCAGAAAAGTCTTGAACGGATTCAGAAGCATCTTGCTGATTTGGGTGAAATCCAGGTCGAGAAGCTTGTTAAGGACGCGGATTTGTCCGCCTTGCTAACCCCCACGAATTGCCGGCAGGTCTACGGGGCGCATGTCTACGTGGATGTTCCGAATTTCAGTGAGCTGGCGAGCCACGCGGAAGGTGAGGATTTCCGTCGCGTGATTCAGGCCATTCACCTTTATCACCGTGAGGTGGCTCGCATCGTAGAAGGTCCGGAAATCTTTGACGGGGTGCGCATCCATTTTCAGGGGCCCAAACTTCACGCACTGTTTTTTCGTCCGATTGATTCGAGCGAAGATCTTGCAGGCAAGGCGGTGCTTCTCCAGATTGTCCTGCGCCAATTTGTCGACCGCGTGTTTAACCCCGCGTTTCCTCTGCTACCTGGACTCACGATTTCTGGTGGAGCAGATCTGGGCAATGCCATCGGGACAAAGAACGGATTGGCCGGTGATCGAGAACTTCTCTTCCTGGGAGCGCCAGCCAATTACGCAGCAAAAATAATTGGGGCGCCCGGCGAGATGCGCTTAACCGGAGCAATTTTTTCCGCTCTGCCGCGTCGGTTGCGCAAGCTGTGCTCTCCCGTATCCGAAGGCGTGTATCAGATCGGCGCAACAACTTCGGCGGAAATCGTGGAACTTTGCGAAGAAATGAGCGTTGGATGGAATTCGAACGATAGCAGTGAACGTCTTGAGGAAGACAAGCGATTGTTCCCACTGAAGAGCGTTGAGTATAGCGAAGCCGATTCTGCTATCGATCTCGACAGTCTGAGTGTCACTAACAACAAGCGTGTTTGCGCAGCATCGCTGTTTGCCGACGTGTCTGGTTTTACGAAGTATGTTGATGCCGCGCAGACAGACGAGGATAAAAAGAGAGCGCTCAAGGTATTTCATGCCATCAGAAAAGAAATGGCCCACGTTGTGAAGCATGATTTTTCGGGCCTGCGTGTTCAATACCAAGGCGACCGGATTCAGGCTTTGTTTCATCTCCCCAAGAATGAGGACGCGGCGATTCTGAAGAAGGCAGTGGAGACAGCTGCTGGCCTGCAATCATCGATGGAATATGCGCTCAAACAATGCCTTCCGGAGGCGGAGCCGTTGGGCCTAGCGATTGGGATCGATCTGGACGTCACACTTGTATCGAAAATCGGGGCCCGTGGTCAGCGCGATCGGATTTGCATCGGTAACGGAGTCGAAAGCGCAGCTCGGGCGCAGGAAAAATCGGCCGGCGGGGAGGTCAGTCTGACGACTAGAGCTTATCAACTTCTGGATGAGCACTTTCAACCGCAATTCAATCTGGACGAGAAGCGGAATCTTTATGTCGCCTCCAAGTTCTATTCCGATCGATTCGAACGGGCGGCGAAAGCCGCCGCGTACGGTGCGAGTGCCGCGGTGACCGTTCGAACCGCGAGCAAAACGGCGACCGTGGTCCGTGGAGGGGAAGCGGGTGGCCGCCAGGTGGTTCCATCAAAAAGCTGGTCCCGTTAGGCCGTGGTACCAGAGGGATAGTGGGGTTCGTTTAACCGCGGACAAAGCACTTGTTGCTGAACATTTCCCGACACTCGCTTTCCGGATTGACGACAAGGCCCAGGTGGTTTATCTCGAAGGACCTTTGTCAATCGACTCGAATTGTGGAATCGACACAAGCATCGAAACTAGATTGGTCTTTCCGAGAACCTACCCGCAATCAGAGCCCAGCGCCTATGATGCCGTTCGACGCTTCAAGCCATATCCAGGAAAAGATATCAAGGACCGCCATCTTTCTAGCAGCGGCCTGTGTTGTTTCTGGTTGCCGCCGCTGAGCCCTTGGAGCCCTCTGGATCCGAACGCGCTACGCGACTTCATCGACCAGCTGATTGTTTTTTGGGATAGACAACTGATTTACGACGACAACGGCAAGTGGCCAGGACCGGCCTTCGATCACGACGAGAAAGGGTATCGGCAGTTCATCCAGGAGGAATTAAATGATGACGCAGGACTTACAAATGCCCTGGCCCCTCTCGTTCTCGGTGGATTGTCCGTAGGACGCAACGAAGATTGCCCCTGCGGAAGCCGGCGGAAATTCAAGAAGTGTCATCTCAGGAACGTGGAGGATCTTCGTTGGCGCATTGCCCGGCGGTAGCTTAATCCTAATGTAGCCTTCCCAGACCGGGCTTAACGTTCTCTAGCTAACGAAAGGAAAAGACTATATAGTTTCGTTAGCTAAATTCTAACGAAACGATGATTTTGTGATGGCGACACCAACCAAACCGAACAGCCGCCTCGGGACTTACGTCGTCAAGACCTTCAAGGACGAGTCCTTCAAGGCCTATGTGCCACCGCCATTGCCGCCAGACCCGCCGCTGGCCCTCCAGCCGCTCTTGCCATTGCTTGAACAGGCAAACCAAGCACTCGGACGCCTAGACGGACTTGCGTCCATCCTGCCCGATCCCTCGCTCTTCATTTACCTCTACGTTCGCAAGGAAGCGGTGCTCTCTTCGCAGATCGAGGGCACACAGTCGTCGTTTTCTGACCTGATGCTATTCGAAAGCGCCGAAGCCCCCAGCGTCCCGCTGGAAGACGTTCAGGAAGTCTCAAATTATGTGGCCGCGATGAATCATGGGCTCCGCCGGCTCCGCGAGGATTTTCCGCTCTCTTTGCGGTTGATACGAGAAATTCACAAGATTCTCTTGTCCAAGGGACGTGGCAGTCAGAAGCGTCCGGGTGAATTCCGCGAAACCCAAAACTGGATCGGAGGCACGCGGCCCGGCAACGCAGCATTTGTCCCGCCACCACCTGAGAAAATGGTGGAATGCATGGGCGGGCTCGAAAAGTTCCTGCATCGCGAGCACGAAGAACTGCCGATTCTGGTCAAAGCCGCACTCGTACATGTGCAATTCGAAACCATCCATCCGTTTCTAGACGGAAATGGGAGATTGGGCCGATTGCTGATTACATTCTTGCTGTGCGTCGCTGGCGCGATCCGTGAGCCCATTCTCTACCTCAGCCTCTATTTCAAGACGAATAGGCAGAAATACTATGAACTGCTTGACCGTGTCCGCAGCCACGGAGATTGGGAGACTTGGCTCGAATTTTTTCTAACAGGTGTGAAAGAAACCGCTCAGCAGGCAGCCGATACATCGAAGGAGATACTCACACTCATCGAAGAAGACCGCCAGAAGATCGAGGAGATTGGCCGCCCGGCTGCATCCGTTTTGCGCGTTCACCAGCGCCTTCAGCGCAAACCGATCATCACGATCCCGGCGACAGCCGAGCAACTCTCCCTCTCTGCGCCCACTGTGGCGAAGGCTTTACAGCACATGGTGAAGCTCGGCATGGTTCGTGAGACCACCGGCAAGCAACGGCATCGGCTCTTCACATATCACCGCTACCTGGAAATCCTCAACCGAGGTACGGAACTGCCAAAAGCAAGCCACTGACACATAGTTTGTTCCTGTGGAAACACACTCATAATTAGTTTCAAGCGCTTCAAATATCGATGTATATACGACATTGATTGAGTAAATCTTGTGAAGGTAATCTCACAACAGCTTCGATTGTCTGCTACGGACCACTCGAATCACTTGGCCTGCCACCATCTTTCGGTCCTCGACCTGTCTGTCGCGAAGGGAGCGCGAAAGTTTCCAGAATGGAAATCACCGGATCTGGAGATCATTCGACAGCTTGGGATGGAACATGAGCTGGCCTACCTGCGCTATCTTGAGAAACTGGGCTTCAAGGTTAGGGACCTTCGAGCGATGGGAAACGAAGAGGAGGCCATCGTCGAGACAGTCAAGCTAATGAAGCAGGGTACGGACATCATCGCGCAAGGTGCCCTTGCGAAGGGCCGGTGGTTTGGCCGCCCGGACGTGCTGCGGAAGACTCCGCAGAAAAGCGGACTCGGGGAATGGTCCTACGAAGTATACGATTGCAAGCTAGCGCTTGAAACCAAAGGCACTACAATTCTTCAGCTTTCCCTTTACACGGAACTCGTAGCCGAAGTACAGGGCCACTTTCCTGAATGGATGTACGTCGTCACTCCCACGGAACAGTTCGAGCCGGAACCTTACCGTTTCGCGGAATACGCCGCTTATTGCCGGTACATCAAAACGCGCTTTGAAAGGCTGTGCGACGCACCGCCAGACAGCGTCAAAACATATCCAGAACCTGTCCCTCATTGCCCCATTTGTCGCTGGTTTGTCGAGTGCGACAAGAAACGCCGCGACGACTGACCTGCTCCCCGCAATCCGCAGGGAAGTGTATATGATTCTGCGGAACGAGGAGGAGCGTCATGTCGAAGGGAAAGCATAGCGAAGCGGAGATGATTGGGGCGTTGAAGCAACTGGAAGCGGGGCGGCGGGCGGAAGATGTAGGCCGCGAGATGGGCGTCTCGAAGCACACGATTTACGCGTGGAAGGCAAAGTATGGGGGCCTCGATGTGAACGAGGCACAGCGGCTGCGGCAGCTGGAGGATGAAAATCACCGGCTGAAGAAGCTCGTGGCGGATTTAAGTCTGGACAAAGAGATGCTGAAAGCGGTGATCTCAAAAAACGGCTGGGGCTCGTGAACCTGCGGGAAGAAGTGCGCTCGCTGAGAGAGAACTATCCGGCGAGCCAGCAGCGGGTTTGCGGGCTGATGGCGATCGCGGTATCGAGTTTTCGCTACCGCACGACACGGAGCGATGAAGCGCTGCGCGAGCGGCTGGTGGAGTTGGCGCGGAAGAAGCCGCGGTGGGGCTACCGGCGTTTGCACATTCTGCTGGGCGGCAGCGGGGAGCGCGTGAATCACAAGCGGGTGTTTCGCGTGTACCGGGAAGCGGGACTGGCAGTGCGCCGAAAAGCGCGCAAGAGGCTGGTGCGCGAGGGTTCGCCGCGTCCGGCGCTGACGGCGGCGAACCAGGAATGGGCGGTGGACTTCGCGCACGATGCCATGGCCAGCGGACGAGCGATCCGCGTGCTCAGCGTGGTGGACGAATGCACGCGGGAATGTTTGACGTTGGAAGTGGACACCAGCTTTGCGAGTCCGCGAGTAACGCGGGCGCTGGAGATGGTTTTAACGGAACGGGAGAAACCGCTGGCGATTCGTTGCGGCAACGGGCCGGAGTTCACCAGCCGGCATTTTCTGGCGTGGTGCATCGAGCGGGGGATCGAGTTGGTGCATATCCAGCCGGGGAAGCCGCAGCAGAACGGGTACGTGGAAAGTTTCAACGGCAAGATGCGGGATGAATGCTTGAACGTGAGTTGGTTCGAGAATCTGTGGGACGCGCGGAGGAAGATCGGCGCGTGGCAAAAGGAGTTCAATGAGGAGCGGCCGCACAGTGCGCTGGGCTATCAGACGCCGGCAGCGTTCGCGCGGCAACTTCTTCCTGGGTCTGGCTCCGCGCTTCGCGCTACGCCAGACCCAGGATCCCTCTCACAGACTGCCAATGTCGTATGGTCCAACCTGCGGATCCGGGGGGCAGGTCAGTGGGGGCACGCCGACGGACAGAGAAAAGCATTTCACTTTCCAACCGCAGCGCTTCCCTCCGATGGAGGGACTTGGGCAGTCTTATTGGGATCGACAGTTCGCGTAATCATTTGTTTTCAATAAGTTACAGCCGACTCTTATAGCCGAAAGCGTCCATAGCGACCGGAGGCTTGGTACGAAGATTGCTTCCCTGGTTGTAGGAATAATCGTCGCTCAGCAACCGAGGGTACAAAGAACCATGTCTATTGTCAGGGTTGCGGTAGTAGGCTGCGGCTACTGGGGACAAAACCTCGTCCGTAACTTCTGGGAATTGGACGCCGTGGAGCTCACCACCGTATGTGACGCCAATGCTTCGTCTTTCCCCCGCATACGCAAGCGCTTCCCAACTATCGAGACCGTCCAGAATTATCAGGATGTGCTTTCAAACCCAGACATTCATGCCGTCGTCCTGGCTACGCCGGTATCCACTCACTATTCATTCGCGCGGCAGGCCCTCCTTGCGGGTAAGCATGTTCTTGTCGAGAAGCCGATGGCGACAAGCGCGAACGAGGCGCTTGAATTGATCGAGCTGGCGGAAAAACTTGGTAAGACGCTGATGGTCGATCACACCTTCCTTTACACCAGCGCGGTCCGGCGAATCAAGGATTTGGTAGACAAAGACGAAATCGGTGATCTCCTGTATTTTGACTCCGTGCGGATCAACCTTGGGCTGGTGCAAAGCGATATCAATGTGCTTTGGGATCTTGCGCCGCATGACTTCGCGATCATGGACCACATCTGCGGGCGTGAACCGATTTCGATTTCAGCCATCGGTGTAAACCACCTCGGATGTCCCTACGAGAATATCGCTTACGTGACGGTGCGCTTCAATTCCAACTCGAACCTTATCGCGCATTTTCACCTGAACTGGCTTGCTCCGGTCAAAATCCGCCAGACGCTTATCGGCGGCAGCAAGAAAATGATCGTGTACGACGACATGGAAGCCACCGAGAAAGTCAAAGTGTACGATCGCGGAATCACCATGAATGCCGATCCCGAACAGCGTACCCGCATGCTCACAGGCTATCGAAATGGTGATGTGCTGGCTCCCAATCTCGATACCTCTGAAGCGCTGCGGCTCATGGCCAAGGAGTTTGTTGATTCCATCCTCGCAGCCCGTCAGCCGCTCACGGACGGCCGTGCCGGCTATCGGGTGGTTCGATTGCTGGAAGCGGCCCAACAATCGTTGGAGCAGAAGGGCCGCGAAATTGAGCTCGGTCCTTCCGCTTTTTCTTGCTCGAGCGAAGCTGTTGTGGAAGCGCACTAAGCGAGCCCCTCGGAGAATCCATGGACTTTTGCCGCATTGCACCTGATGTCAAGCTGGGTCGCGACGTAAAGATACTTGCGTTCGTGAATCTTTACGGATGCACAATAGGAGACAACTCGAAGGTCGGGACTTTTGTTGAGATTCAAAAGAACGCAATCGTCGGGCGCAACGTGAAGATATCGAGCCACACCTTTATCTGTGAAGGAGTACAGATCGAAGACGACGTATTCATCGGTCACAACGTTTCATTCATCAATGACAAGTACCCTCGCTCAGCGAACGCCGATGGAACGCTACAGACTGAGTCAGACTGGAAAGTGGTCGAGACGTTAGTGAAGAGAGGTGCATCGATCGGTACAAGCGCCACCATTTTGTGTGGTGTCACCATCGGTGAAAATGCCATTGTCGGTGCGGGGAGCGTTGTTACCAAAGATGTTCCGGACAACGCGGTTGTCGCAGGGAACCCGGCCCGCCTGATACGAAAATTGGAGGCTGCGTGAGAGTCAAGTTCGTAGATCTGTCAGCTCAACACAAGACTCTTGAAAGCGAGATCAAGGATGTATTCAACCGGGTACTCGCCAACTGCAGCTTCGTTCTGGGGCCCGAGGTAGAGAAATTCGAGAAGGCTTTTGCGTCGTATTGCCAGGCGGCGCATTGCATCGCCGTGAGCAATGGAACTGCTGCTCTGCAATTGGTCTTGCAGGGTTTGGGCGTTGGGCCGGGCGATGAAGTGATCACTGTCGCTCACACGTTCATCGCGACAGCGGAAGCAATAACCGCCGCGGGCGCGCTCCCCGTCTTTGTAGACATCGATTCCGTTTCGTACACGTTGGACCCAACAAAGTTGGAAGGGGCCATAACGCCACGCACGAAAGCGATCATTCCCGTCCACCTGTATGGCCAGCCGGCGGACATGGATCCAATCAATGCGATTGCCGCGAAACACGGCATCGCAATCATCGAAGACGCCTGCCAAGCTCACGGGACGAAATACAAGGGCCGCCGGGCTGGCTCGCTGGGCCGAGCAGCATGCTTCAGTTTTTATCCGAGCAAGAACCTCGGCGCCTGCGGAGAAGGTGGCGCGGTCACGACGGACGACGCGGAACTGGCTAAGAAAGTTCGCATGCTCCGCGACCACGGTTCCGTTAGGAAGTACGAGCACGATTTCCCCGCATACAACCTGCGCCTCGAAGGCCTGCAGGGCGGTGTTCTTGCGGTGAAGCTCCCCCATCTCGATGGCTGGAATGAGAACCGGCGCGCCTTAGCCATGCGATACAACGAATTGTTTGCCGGCAGCAAAGTTGTTAGCCCGAAACAAATGACCTACGCGGACCATGTTTATCATCTGTATGTGGTTGTGGTGGAAGACCGCGAAACGCTCCGCGAGGCGCTGTCAGAACAAGGCATCGAAAACGGCTTGCATTATCCAATTCCGTTGCATCTTCAGAAGGCTTACGCGGATCTCGGTTACAAGAAAGGTGATTTTCCTGTCAGCGAATACGTAGCCGCAAATCACGTTTCGCTGCCGATGTATGCGGAGTTGCCTGTCGAACATGTGGAGCACGTCGCTAGGGCCGTGCGGGAGATCGTGGAATGTCACCCAGTGGCAACTTCGAGCGACCGGGCTTAGCAGTCCGGGAAGTCGCGGCAACATTCGGACGCAAGGAAGTAGAAGCCGACGCGGCTTGGGAATGGGATTTCGCAGCGTCACTCCGTAAGGAGCATCCGCCGGAGGAGTTGCATGTGCTCTATTCGCGGCACCGCGAGGGCGAGGGCGGGTTTGAATACCTGATGCGGCGAGTTCTCGTTCGAGCGATGTGCAAGAGAGCCGGTCACGGCCTGCGCGTTGGTCCCGGTGTCGTCTTCAAACACCTTGAAACGATGGAGTTCGGTAATGCTGTATTCATCGGCGCCCAAGCGATGATCCAAGGCCGCTATGACGGCACTTGTAAAATCGGTGATCACGTGTGGATAGGCCCTCAAGCCTATTTCGACGCGCGCTGCCTGGAACTCGAGGACTACGTAGGTTGGGGCCCCGGCGCGAAAGTGCTTGGATCGACTCATACGGGCGAGCCGCTAGACGCCCCTATCATCGCCACGGGCCTTGTGATCAAGCCGGTATTTGTTGGTCGCGGAGCTGACGTGGGGATGAACGCGAGCATCTTGCCTGGCGTGCGGATTGGCGCTAATTCGATCGTGGGCGCTGGAGCTGTTGTAACTCAAGATGTGCCCGAATTCGCGATTGTCGCTGGCGTTCCCGCCAAATTTCTGCGGTCACGACTCGAATAGTCAGCAATCACTCGCGCGAGGAACAAAGCGGCCTTGTCATTTGAAGATGACGCGGCAGGTGAAAGAGACTCATGACTGAACTAAAAGCCAAGCGGATTCTGATTACCGGCGGAGCCGGCCTCGTTGGTTCTCATATCGCCGACCTGCTCGTTCAGAAAAACGATCCGGAAATCCTTATTCTCGACAATTTTGTCCGCGGCCGGCGAGAGAACCTGTCTTGGGCCATGGCTCATGGTTGCATCAGAATTGTTGAAGGCGATATCCGCGACGGGAAACTTCTTCGAGAGGTGATGGAAGGTGTGGATCTGGTATTTCACCAGGCCGCGATTCGCATCACGCAATGCGCGGAACAGCCGCGGCTCGCTTTGGAAGTCCTTGCGGATGGAACTTTCAACGTCCTTGAAGCAGCGGTAGCTGCAAAGGTCAAAAGGATCGTCGCGGCATCTTCTGCGTCTGTGTACGGACTCGCCGAAGAATTTCCAACGACCGAAAAACACCACCCTTATAACAACTGTACCCTTTACGGGGCAGCAAAGGTTTTCAACGAAGGACTGTTGCGAAGCTTCCATGAGATGTATGGGTTGGACTATGTGGCCTTGCGCTATTTCAACGTTTACGGGCCGCGGATGGATATTTACGGAGCCTACACTGAGGTCTTGATTCGATGGATGGAACGCATTGCCGCGGGTCAGCCGCCTCTGATCCTGGGGGACGGCACGCAAACCATGGATTTCGTTTATATTGAAGACATCGCTCGAGCAAATCTATTGGCCGCAAAATCCAATGTCTCTGACGAAGTCCTTAACGTTGCTAGCGGAGTGGAGACAAGCTTAAACGATCTGGCGGCCAGCCTCCTCCGAGTTATGGCCTCAAACCTGAAGCCTGAGTACGGACCGGCGCGCAAGGTGAACCCCGTCCCCCGCCGGCTGGCGGAAACTGGCAACGCTAGACAAAAGATTGGCTTCGAGGCTCAAGTCGGACTCGAAGAAGGATTGCGGCGGCTTGTGGCGTGGTGGCAGCAGACACAACCCGTGGCGGAAACGGCCTCCGTCTAAATCCGAGGATGATTTGATCATTAGGACTGAAAGAACCGCTCTGAAAAACTGAGGAACCCTGAAATGAGTGTTACGACGTCAGTCAAGCATTCCATTCCAATCGCCCGGCCCTGCGTGGGACGGGAAGAAGAGCAGGCCGTCATTGAGTCCTTGCGCAGCGGCTGGCTCAGCCAGGGGCCACGTGTCGTCGAATTCGAAAAACAATTTGCGCAATTCGTAAGCGCAAAACATGCCATTGCAGTTTCTTCCTGTACCACTGCATTGCATCTCGCCTTTATTGGAGCAGGGATTGGGCCCGGAGACGAGGTGTTGTGCCCCAGTTTGTCCTTCATCGCCACGGCCAATTCGATCCGGTACGTGGGCGCTGTGCCGATCTTCGTGGATATTGACCCAGGCACTTACAACCTCGATCCCAACAAGATCGAAGCAGCGATTACGCCGCGAACAAAAGCGATTCTTGCCGTCCATCAAATCGGCTTGCCTGCGGCGGTAGACGAGGTCCTCGAGATCGCGCGCCGCCGCAATTTACTTGTCATTGAGGACGCTGCGTGTGCGATCGGCTCCGCTTACCGCGGCCGGCGCATCGGCGAGCCGCACGCTTACATGGCCTGCTTCAGCTTCCACCCGCGAAAAATTCTCACGACCGGGGAGGGTGGCATGATTACCACCTCCGATGACAAAGTGGCCGCACGCATCCGGCAGCTGCGCCAGCACGCAATGACTACCTCCGACCTGACGCGCCATCAATCACAGAACGTCGTAATCGAGAAATACGACGAGGTTGGGTATAACTTCCGGATGACAGATCTTCAGGCGGCGATCGGATTGGTACAGTTGGGCCGCGTGGAAGGCTTTATCGAGCGCCGCCGTAAGTTAGCCGCGGGTTACGGCGAAGCCCTTCTGAAACTTGGCTGGCTCACGCCGCCAAGCGAACCCGCCGGCTATTTCCATAACTTTCAGTCCTACATGCCCCGCGTGGCGAAAGGCGCCCCTGTTGAGCGCGATACGCTCATGCAAGGCCTTCTTGATCGGGGTATCTCTACACGCCGCGGCATTATGGCCTCCCACCGTGAAGCGCCTTATCGCGACCCGCGATGGGAGCGCGAACTGCCCGAAACCAACGCTGCAACGGACGCGTGCATTATCCTGCCCCTCTTTCATCAAATGACCGATGAGGAGCAAGCATTCGTCATCGACAGCATCGGCGAGATCGGATCTGTCGGGAAACGCTAGATCGTACCCACGCGCAAAATCAGGGAAGCCGAAGGCCTTCCATCCGAGTGCGGAGAAACTCCGTCAGGGAGTTACCGTAAAGAGCGCTTGCATTCCGCCTTCGATGTGATCGTTCACGTGGCAGTGGAAGAGCCACGTCCCCACGTTGTCAGGCGACATGTCCACTCGGATCATCATCATCGGCTCCAGGTGCACCATGTCTGTGCGCATATGATCGAGAATGACTGTCTGCCCGTGCCAATGGGGCGTGTGCACGTCGTCTTCGTTGCTGTTGGCGAACAGATACCAGCGCACTCGCTCTCCTTTTCTCATCGTCAGCATCGGCAGATTGCCTTCGATAAACCCGTTCAAGCTGTAGAGCAGGAAGCGCTGGCGAAACGCGGGGTCCGAGAATCTCAATCCTTGCGTGTACTTTCTTCGGTTCATCGCGTTTGATTCGAAGTACCAGCTCTCCGTCTCATCAAAGACGGCAAACGCGACAATGAACTCGCGATCCACATCCTTCGGCGTGCCGTCGGCTTTCGTGGATCCTTTTGCGCTCACCAGGATCGGACCTAACAATCCCGAATTCATGTCTCGCGGCTCGACAAAATGCGAATGATAGACCCAAAGGATCGAGCTGGATTCTCCTGGAACTGGCCCCGCGCGTTCCGGCACGGTCCAGGTGTAGGTATAGGTCTGACCGGGTGGCACGCCATCTCCTTTTTTTGCGTCGGCGGGCGCGCCGTCGCTGTAAAGGGCGCCTTCCGAATCTTTGGTGTAGAACAGCCCGTGCGGGTGCATGCTGCAGAAGAATTTTGTATTGTTCTTGAAGAAGACTTTGATTGTATCCCCAACCTCAGCCCGAATGAGCGGCCCCAGTATCCCAAGATGCTCCCATTCCGGGGACCGCAGCTTCAACATAGTGAATGTGCCGTCCGTATATTCGTGGTAGACGGCCTTCCGATACGTTGTCGGCGTGGACCCGGCCTCGTTCTCTGGTCCGGGTGTCCCAGTTAAGTTTCGCCCACGTGGCGCATAGTCCCACTGGACATCCTCCGCAGCGATGTAATAGATGCGGATTCTCGAACCAACGGGCTTATCGACGCGGGCCTCAGAAGCTGCTACCGAGAAAATCAGGAACAGAAGGACAGCCATTCCTAAAGGTACGTGATTTTTCAAACTGGCCTCTCAACCATTTTGCGTAGGGCTTAGACAGTTGATCGGCGGGACGCCGACCACAGTGGACTTTGGCGCTCCCCCGCGCTACACGTATCCTACAGCGTCCTCGGAGAACCGCCTATGGTTGAGTGACTTTGACGTAGTCGATGTTGAACGTAGTCGGTAGCAGCGCATTGTTTGGCGGGCCGAACACGCTGTAGTCAGATGTCTGGGTTTGCATGATCAAGAACATCGGATTTGACGGCACGGTATTTCCTCCACTGGTGCAGCCCGGCAGCGCTTGACCGTCCATCGACAACGAGAGCGATCCGCTTGCCCACACCATCGTGTACACATGCCAGTTCGTATCCACCGAAAAACTGCATATCCCGGTCTCCGGCGAAACCGAGCCGTTGTAGGCGATGAAATGGCACCAACTCCCTCCCGGATCGCATTCCACTGTGTCGATCTCTTGATATCCCGACGTTCCCGGAACCGGGCACGTGTTGTATCCCGTATCCGCCGTGTAAATGTTAGTCATCTGGCAGTTCTGCCCCAGCATCCAGATCGCCGGCCACACTCCCGTTGCCTGCGGCGGAAATTGCGCCCGCACTTCCAGCGTCCCATAGGTGAAACTCAGGTTGGTCCACTGCACATCGCCGGTAACATAGGGCCAGGATTGTGGTGTGTGGCGCACGCTGCCATCAATGTTGAAGTCTCCACAAGTGGCCGGGCCAACGTCGGTAGTGATGGTCAAAATGCCGTTGGCAACCGCCACTTCTTGAGGCGTGTTGCATTCGGTTTCCGACTGCGCATACTCCCCGTGCCGGGAAATAACCGTCCACGCTGGCCCCAAGGATGTTCCCGTGAAATCATCGAAGAAGAGGACATTGGAAGTAGCCGTGGCAGTGAAGTTCACACCGCTAACGTTGCCGTTGCTAATGGTAACCGGCTGGCTGGTGGGGCTGAAGGTGGCCGTTTGGCTGCTCGGCGTAACGGTGTATAACCCATTGGATAATTCTGTGAAACTGTAATTCCCTGAGGCATCGACCGTGGCGGTGGCATTGGCAGCACCACTCAGGGTCATGACTGAGCCCGCACCACTGGAAGCCGGGCTGATTGTGCCCGAAATGGTGTAAGTGGGGGCAACGGCTGTGGCGGTGAAATTCACACCCGTCACATTGGCGCCATTGATGGTTACCGCCTGGCTCGTGGGGCTAAGGCTATAGCCAGAGTGGCTCGGGGTTACCGCATAGCCCCCGTTGGCCAGCCCGCTGAAGCTATAATTCCCGGATCCATCTGCAGTCGTGGTTGCACTGGCCGCTCCGCTCAACGCGACTGTGGCCCCAGCTCCGCCGGTAGTTGGACTGAGCGTCCCGAGAATGCTAAATGACTGTGGGGGTAGAGGAAAGGACTGGCTTGCTCCACCTCCTCCGCAGCCACACTGATAAGAGAACAGGCCGAAGAAAAGAGCGGTCGTTGCCGCTGCGCGCACACGCATTAATGATCTTCCGCGGGCCCGAGCACTTTTACAGGGGATAGTGACAAACTTGATGGTGCTCATCATTCAGGACATCTCAGAGCCAACGCGCGGCGCGAAAAGGCAACTCTTCCCAGGCCCTGACCTCCAGCTTCCGCCAAGAAGATGCGAATTGTAAATAACTTCCAGCTATGTCTCGCAACACGTCACCACGGGAGACGAGCTACGGCAATGAAATGACATTCACGTTGGTGTAAGAAATTGGCTGATTCGAAACGTCGAAGGTGATCGCGCCTTGTGGGTACGTCGAATCTGTCGCCGTGAGCACCAGCACTTCGTCGTAGTACACCTGGATCGTGGAGCCAATGAAGGTGAGACGGACAGTGTGAACATTCGTGTCCATGGTCAACTGACCGGATTGCCCCAGGAGGGTGAAGCCAGCATCGATATTCCACTGACCGATGCGGTAGAGTTTCAGGACTCGCTCAGCAGGGTAAACCCACAAGCCATAGCCTGAACCGGTGGAGGGATTCAGACGACCGCGAATGCCGCCAGGGTAGTCATTCACCGAGGCGAGCTTGAAGTCGGTCGCAACCGTGTAGTCAGTCCACGAGGGACTGCCAGCCCAAGACTGCGTGTGCCCGCCACCGTTGTAGTTGTAGAAGCCGTTGGCGACGGACCAGCCAGAAGCAAAGCCAAGTGGTCCGACGGTCCAGTTCCCTGCTCCCGCACTGAAGTTGTCGCTAAAGAGCAGTGATCCCACTTGCATGGACACGCTGACGCTAGCGGGGCTGTTGGTCACATCGGCAGAGGACACCGTGATGGTGTTAGTATAACTGCCGTTCGCGAGGCCACTCGTGCTCGGCGTAGCAGTAACGGTAGACGGAGCGAGACCTGAAGTCGCGCTCAGGCCCAGCCAAGAAGAACCTGCACTCGCGATCCAATTCAAGGTGCCGGTACCGGTGTTGATGATCTGGAAATTCTGAGGCCTCGGGTTGAGTCCGACGGCGCCGAAGTAGGTCAGTGAAGAAGGCGTCACCGACAGAATGGCGGTTTTCACCGCGAGAGTCACGGGAATCGTGATGGGTGAGTTCGATGCGCCAGGTGCGATTACGGAGAGAGATCCGTTATATACGCCTTGGCCCAAACCGGCAGGATTCACGGAGACAGTGATTATGCTCGGAGTGAGCGATGTGGAGATGCTGGCACTGAGCCAAGTGGCATTGCTTGTCACGGCCAAGCTTGTAACTGCGCCAGCCGCACTGATGTTGACTGTTTTCGACGGGGGAACGGCACCAGGCAGGGTGCCGAAAGTCAGAGAGGAGGGCAACGGAGTATCCAAGGTGACCGGGCTTTGGATGCCGGCGACCCGAATGTTGGAGTAGGAGATCGGCTGACTATCGGCATCCAAGCAAACGAAACCGCTGCCGTAGGTGCTGTCCGTCGCGCTCATCAGAAACTGTCCATCCCAGTAAACAGAAATCTGGCTGCCATTGAAGACAGTCTTGAGATCGTGAGCTGAAGCCGCGTCGAAGCTGCTAGTAGCTTGAGCCAGCTGGGTAAGACTCGGATCGTTTATGTTCCAAGCGCCCACTTTATAGAGAATGGCTAAATTGGAGCCAGGATACAACCAAACGGCATAACCGGCCCCGGTAGCAGGATTCACACGAGCACGTATGCCACCCGGCCAATTTGAAAGATTAGAAAGTTTGATGTTGGCGTCGAAAATATAATCGCTCCACGCCCCATTTCCAGCACAAGACTGACTCAATCCAATGCCGCTATACGAGTAGGCCCCGTTCGAGACAGTCCAACCGTTTGCATGGCCCATTGGAGAAATTATCCAACCGGCTGCTTGATTAGTGAAATTCTCGCTGAGATCCTGCGCCATGACTTGCAAAGTGACAGGAATGGATTGAGGCGAATTCGCGATGCCGTTAGCGGTGACGATTACGTGTCCCGTGTAGGTTCCAGTGCTTAGGCCGGGGGCATTCACGCTGACATTGCCGACTCCTGGAGTCGATCCCGAAGCGGGAGAAGCAAGAAGCCAGGGGACATCAGTGGAAGATGTCCACGAGAAACTTCCCTGACCCGCATTGAGGACGCCGAGAGCCTGGGAAGGGGGAGCGGGCTGGCCGACCACAGCCAGAAAACTCATGTTTCCTGGAGAAAGGAGAATCGAGGGAGGCGGAACGACCACGGTGAGGTTAACGTTGATCTGCTGCATGGTATTAACAGCACCCAAGGAAAGAACGGCCACCACACCGGTATAGTTTCCACCGTTCAACGTGGATGAATTAATGGAAACCTGTAGGCTTGCCGAAGTTACTCCACTGGGTGGCAAGACGGTAAGCCAAGGGGCATTGGAAACGGCAGTCCAGGCGAGGGCGCCACCTGCCGAATTCAATTGGACTGTTTGCGGCGTCGGGTTGGGTCCATTCCATGTGGCGGAATAGTTTAGAGAGGTCGAGGATGGATTCAGAGTGCCCGTGTTGGGTTGGGGACCATTCAAAAGCACATTCCCAAAGGTGATGAGTTGGTTGAACCCTTCGAGGGCTACGAGACCACTCGTGTAAGTCGAATCCGTCACCGTAATGACCGCGTTCCCATCGTAAACCACGTGAATCTGATTTCCGCTAAAGGTCATGGCCACACTGTGGAATTGACTCGTGTCAAATGCGGCCGAGCCGGCTCCGATCTGAACCAGACCCTGATTGATATCCCAACCGGGAGCGCGGTAGAGGATGAGCTGTCCCGAGGCTGGATAAAGCCAGAGCATGTAACCCGCACCTGTTATTGGGTTGGCCCTGGCGCGAATTCCTCCGGGATAGTTGTTCGCGCTGGACAACTTGATCGGCACGGTCACCGTGTAATCGGTCCAGGCCGAGTTTCCGGCGTAAAGCTGCGAACTGCCGCCACCGCTGTACTGTGCGACGTATTGGGTACCGAGATTGACAACCGACCAGTTTGAGAGAAGTCCGAAGGGAGAGGGCACCCAACCCTGGAGGCCCTGTAAAGCGAAATTCGTTGACAGCAAGATATTTGTTATATTTAACTTGACGCTAATTGTCGTTGTAGGAATATTGCCCGTCGCGTTTATTGTAATGGCGCCAACGTAATTGCCTGCCGCAAGACCAGCGGTGTTCACGGAAACATTCATGGTATACGGTAAGCTGCCGGAACTCGCTGAGAGGACGATCCACGGGGCATTCTTCATGGCAGTCCAAGTGACGGTTCCGGTACCTTCGTTGGACATGGAAACAGATTGGCTCGGAGGATTGGCCATTCCGACTCCGCCTGTGAAACTAAGATTCGTGGGGTTCGCGAGAAGGGCAGGGGGAGCTCCGGGCATGGTCTGCGAGGGCATAAATACGACGTCTACCCAGTAGTTCGAGGAATTGAAACTCGAAGAAGGGAAACCGCTCCCGAAACCGTACCGATAGACTCCATTTGGCCCATCTACACTGTTCTTCAGAAGATGAACGGGAGGATTGTCCAAACCAGAGGCTGAGAAAAACCCCGTACTCGCGGAGTAGTGGCCAGCCGGCGCGAAGTAGGATGCGACGTAAGTTGTGTTCGCGGTGATCGCGATCGGATTGCTAAAGTTGACTTGCTGCCATCCAGAGGCGGTCTCGTTTGTGAATGTCGCGCTGCCAAGCAAGGTACCCCCACTGGTCCAGAGGTTGCCGAGGTGCGTTCCTGTATTTGCGGAACTCTTGTAGAAGCGGATCCCTGAAATGTACCCGGCAAAGTCAGTGAGGAATTTGACGCCCACCTCGATGGAGCCGGGATCCCCGCTATCCGCCTGTGAGGGAGTGGCGCTCGAAGCCCATCCAGTGCAAGGACAATCCGAGGGCGCAACTGTTACAGAGATGCCAGCGGACGGAGTCTCGAGGTTGCCACTGTCATCCACCGCCCGGCTCTTGATCGTAACGGTACCAAGCTGGGAAGGAATCCAGGAATAAGTCCAGCTTGCCCGCCCGTTTGCGGGGTGCCAAGTGGCTCCGCCATCGAGAGACACCTCAGCTCCGGCAACTACACCACCGCCGCCGTCCACTGCAGTACCCGCGATGGTTACGGACTGGCCTGTAGCAAGGGTCGAACCGGACGCCGGAGAAGAGATCGTAGAAATCGGTGGAGTCGAATCGGTAGAGGCGGACGCGGGAAGCAGTCCTGACTGCAATGTGGCGGGCTGGACACGCATATCCGCCAGAAGATTGACGGCAGCCTGCTGCATAGCAGGATCAGGATCTTGAGGCGCACCAAATGGGTCATCGTGATTGTTATTTAGCCCCCAAGCCCAATCTACGGTACCCGCACCAAAGACGAGAGCACCGCTTGGCGCGCGATACATCATCAGATGATGAGTCGCAGTGCCCGCTCCATAGGTCGCGCCGTAGTCAAGCAGGTAGTCGGTCGTCAGGTTTTGAGTAGTCGTAGAGAGCTGGAAGGCCCCAGCAGGCCGGGATCCATTGTCCCTGTCCACGTCCCATTCATATCCGAGGGTTTGTGCGGGAAGCGTGTATGTTTGTCCCGCCGCGAGCGAAGCGACGGCAGTATTTCGCCAGAAGCGCATCTTTCCGTCCGCAGCAGGAACCCTTATGGCGAGAGTGCCATCGTTGTCCGCCCCAACCCCATTCACATAGAAGATGGTGCCCGTAAGGGAGTTTTCTGGCTTTCCACCATCAGCTGGAGGACTAAAATTCGGATCGCGCCAAGTACCGGTCCAGGTCGGTTGCGGGTCGATCTTAGCGCCAGCAAGAGTTTCTTTGTAACAAACCATAGTGCGGTTGGGAGTGTTAGACCCATCGATGCTGTTCTCCCAGCGGACTTTCCAAAAGACCTCGTTGCCACTGAAAAAGATCAGATTCACGCCCCCATCGCGAGCAGCTTCGACGTTGGCACGCTGTGGTCCAGACCAATACTCGTCGTGCCCGGCAGTGATGAACACTTTGTGGTTTTTGATCAAGGCTCCGCTGCGGGCGGCATCGAGGCCAGTGAAGTAGGTGACGTCGTAGCCGTTCTGCTCTAGCCACTGAATCATTGCAAATTCCGCACCGAATACCCAGGTCGCCGACTCCATAGAAAACCCGCGGGTCAGAAATGGGCGGTTATAGCTGACCTTAAACGCCCGGTTTGGCAGGTCGAAGCCGCCGTTATCACCGTACAAACTAAATCCGCCGGGCCCATAAGAGTTGTAAGCCTGCCACGACTCATCCGAAGTCTGATACAGGATTGCCGAATGACTGGAGTCGTTGCGCACGATGAAGACGATGTGACTGTCTCCCCCCGTGTCGCTGCGCACCAAGTGCGCGATGTACACTCCGGAAGTAGCATTTGAGGGAACCTGCCAGGACGCTGACACTGCCCAATTGCCACAATCGAGAAGGTTGGTCGTAGCGTCGCTAATGCAGGCAGGCTGGTTTTGAGGGAGTGTAACCGAGGGACTTATTGTCGCAACCTTGCGAGCACCGAGTCCGCCATAGTGTCCTAGCCGGTAGATGCTTATCGTATAGGCCCTAGCGTCGGTGCTGATTTTGAAGGAGATGGTCCCGCCCTGGTTCACGCTGATATCCGTTGCGAATCCCTGAATTGTTGGATCACCAGCACCCCCAGAACCGATGTCCCACTCGCTCCCAGGGTTACCCGGTTTCGAGTTCTCGCAAACAATGTCGTTCGCCATTGCGGGAATACATCCGAAGGTCTGTGCTTCGGCCGGACGGGCAAAGAAAACACAAGCCGCTAAGACCATGAGAGGCCATCTTAGTCTGAGCGTTCTAGTAGTAAAGTATTGGCTCGGCGGAGCAGTTCGAAGCGGACTGACAGGCGGAGCACCAGAAGCAAAATCTGTCATATCAAATTCTGATGCTGTTCGGAGAGTTTTCATCGACCCCTCCAGGGCCAGCCCTCAACCTGACAACAAATCCAGCTCTGCCACACCATGGATAGGACTCCTCCGAACACGGTACCAGCGTCAAGATACAACCCGACACACCAAGCTGAGTCCTTATTTGGCACGTTCCAGGCCATACCTCAAGTTCGGAGTTACCGCTAAGTCACAGAATATACAAGAGTTAGATTGACTGTGAAAAACCTGAACCAAATTCTAAGCCATACACGGCAAAACCTTGCATATTTAAGGAAGCGATAAGGTAAACCGAGTCACGCCGCAAACAATGGCACAAACTCCGGCCTGACTTTGTAGTCAGAGTGCGTCGGCCTCCAAGAAGTCTCGCGCAGATGAAGAACGAATCGCCTCAATTGGGTAGTCTTGGTCGTAATCCTGTCGTCGCGTCTATCGGATGCCCCTGCAGAACAGAGTCCAAGCGTAGGGCCGGAGGTGTCGGTTTTGAGGAACCTGGCCCCTGATCGGCGGGAATTGGTTTCCAAACGGTGAACCAGGATTCTTGGCTTAGAAATCCTGGGATATTTGGTGATGGCGGCTTAAGTGCCGTTCGTCTAGAGTATTCTCGCTGACCGCATCCAAGCTTCCGTTAGACACATCCCCTGTTGATAAGAGATTGGTGCCGTATATCCAAGCAGACGCCGCGCCTTGGCGCTTGAATGAGCAACCCTTCGGTTCTGCGCGGCGATCACATTATCGGCCGCGTCGAAACGCGACGGCGTTTCTCCCTTCTGATGGAGACGAGGCGGGCCATTTATGCGCAGACGGATCCCTTCTTGGGTCTCCGGAGAGAGAGCCTGGAAAGCCCTGTACAGACTGTTCTCCATGGAGTGAATCAGCGGAACTTGACGAACAACGCTTCTCAACTCCCCAGAGAGTAGCACCCTGGGAAGGACCCGCAGTGACTCACGGAGAACATGTTTCTTTGGCTCCTGCGCCAGCTCTTGCCTTTCGACTCGCGGCAGAGAGAGTCCGAGAGCGTGAGCCATGTCCTGGAGGCTTCGCTCCCATGTTATGGTTTCTGCATCGGTCACGAAGAAAATTTCGGAAACTGCGTCTTTTTTCCAAATCGAAAGCAACAGGGCTTGGACCAAGTTGTCTACATACACGAGATTGCAGGGATTCTGTCCCCCATCGACCAGTGCTAATTTTCCCGAGCGCAATTTCCCTACGAGCCCCAGAGTAAAAGGCGAGTATGGACCGTACACATTTGGCGGCCTGAGAATGACGGTGGGCAAAGAACAAGTTCGGCTGTAACGAAGGACCAGTAGTTCCTGCTCAAGTTTTTCATTGCCGTATGCATTGTCTGTGCGCTTTGCCGGGGCTGACTCAGACACGCTTCCTGGCGGAGGACTATTCCCGTACACGGCAACGCTGCTGACGTGGACAAACCGTGATACATGATGTTTAGCGGCGGCCCGCAACACATTTTCCAAGCCGTTGCGCATGACCTGTTTATCACCACGCGCCAAATGAACGACCGCGCTGCACCCCTGAATGGCCTTTTCAACCGAAGCGCGATCACACAGATCGCCGGTAACAAACTCAAGGGGAAGGCGAGCTATTCGCGCGGCGGAGGCTGTGGAGTGGATAAACGCGCGGGGTTGGAAACCACCTAGAAATGACATCACCTCGCACAAACGGCTTCCGATGAAACCCGTTGCACCTGTGATCAATACTAGTGGGATAGATGTGCTCATGGCAGAATTCAGATGTCAGCCGACCTCTGCTTCGGTTAGCTGCGAGGAAGAGGACGCAGGGGTCTCCGATGGCATCGCAGTCCGCAGTCGATCGAGAGGCGAGAATACCCAGGGCTCATCAAGCCTAGTCGCGATCTCGTAGCACTGGTCCATGAAAACAACTGAGTTGGAGCCTTCTCGACCATCAATCTTCGGCCTCCCACCGCCGAAGATCGCCCGCACGAAATCTTCCAACTGAACTTTGAAGTAGTCCTCTTCCACTGGACCGGCACTCTCGGCGGAGGCGGTAATCTGGTGTCGCGTTTCTTCGAGCGATGGCAAGAATGTGACGTACGAGCTTTCTCCTTCGCGGATTTCCAGGACGCCCTTTTCGCCGGTGACGCGGAGCCGGTTGGCGAGCGGATGGGTCTTGGAGAGAGTGATGCGCCCGGGGAAACGCATGTCGCCCAGGCTGCAGCTTACCTCGGCGAGGCAGTTGGCCTCCACGCCGCCGTGGCTGTCATCGGCAAACTTTCTCAGCTGAACATCCTCAAACAGATAAAGCATGCGGTCGATAAAGTGGCTGCCACTCACGACCAGCACACCACCTCCGGAAGTCGCGCGAGCGAGGTTGTACCCGGAAAGTGGCGCCCATCCGCCAGCCGCACCAAATTCATAGTCGAATGATTTGAGGCTGCCAAGAAAACCAGTAGCCAATAGGCGCTTGGTGAGCACGGTGCTCGGGAAAAACCGCGTAACGTAGCCAACCGCCAGAATTGATCCGCCGTCCTGAGCGGCCCGGCAAAGCTGTTCGCATTCCTTCGTGGACATCGCCAGAGGCTTCTCACAAAGCACATGGATCCCGCGAGAAAGAAGGTCGCATCCAATCGGCGCATGAAGGTGGTTCGGCAAGGCCAGAATTGCAGCATCGATCCTTTCAAAAGTATCCCGGTAATCTGCGCACCCCGCTGAACCTAAACCGAACCTGAGTTGAGTGGATCGGAGGCGCGCTTCGTCGGTATCACTCAGCGCCGTCAACTGAATGTGCGGAGAGGAGAGGGCCGCAGGGAGGTGTGCGCCGTTAGTTATCGCTCCGCACCCAATAATCCCAAGGCGGAGAGCCGGGGAGGTGGCCGCAGAGTTCGTCTGTTTGGGTGTGGACGCAGGGTCTTGAACACTCATCGGTTCGAGCAGAAGCCTTTCACTGTGAACTCGGGTTACAGCCTGATTGTGCCAGAAGATCAGGCCTCATAGCCATTGCGATCACTCTGATGGCCTTGGCGAAGCAACGGCTGTGGTAGGCTTGTGTTTTTCAACTTCCTCGATCAATTGAAGATACCGGCTCAAGTGGGCTTCGCCGCTGAACTCGGTTTCCGCTCGAAGCCGCGCCCTCTTCCCCATTACGGAGCGACGCTGAGGGTCAGCCATGAGTTCTGTAAGAGCGGCGGCAAGATCTTTGGGCGATCTGCAAGGGACAGTTAGCCCGCAGTCACCGCTGGGCAATATGGAGGCTGCACCCCAAGCCGGCGAAACCCAAGGGAGTCCACACGCCATGGCCTCAACTAACGCCAAAGGCGCACCCTCATCCTCCGAAGCTAAGACGAACAGGTCAGCCTCCCACATGAACGGCCGGACATCTTTTTGGCCGCCTACAAATTGTACTCGATGCTCCACGTTGCGACGTCGCGCCAGTTCCTTGGCGGCCGGGAGATCTGGGCCCTCGCCCACCATAACGAGCCGTGTGTCTTGAGAAAGATCGGCAAGAGCAAACGCTTCAATGATATCCAAGGTTCTTTTCTTGGGGGCGAAGATGGAGATGTGCACAATTGTGGGTCGGCTATCTTTGCGCGAAAAGCCTGGCGGAGGCGGCTCAAAATGGTGGACGTCTATGCAGTTTGTGAGCAGACGGATCGGCAACGGCCGGTGCGGAAACAAGCCTTGAGTAATCGCAACCATGTGGCCGCCGCAAACGCTGATGGCGTCAGATCCTCTGAGGACGCGACGTGTGAGCCATTTCATGGCAGGAAGCTGATCCATGTACCTTGTAATGTCATTCCCAAGATAGGCGGCAATGAGATTTATGCGCAGGAGGTAGTGAACCAGAAGAAATACCCACGAATAGCCAGCAGGATAATTCAGTATCATAGTTCGAATATTCCGGCTTCGGACAAAGCGGAAAACCTGCCAAAGAACCGCAGGCGCCCGGCCAAACATGGCCGCAAGCGACTTGAGGTTGGAAGTGTGGAAGAAATAAGACGGAATTTGAAGATGCCAGACGTTTTCCACAGTTGGATTGCGCTGGAGTCGAAAATTATCGTTTTTCTCCTCGACCACGAAGAGATGCGTCTCAACGCCAGCTTCAGTGAGTACGCGCCGCAGAAATTCGGCGCATTCGACTACGCCCCCGACGCTGGGCCGGTACCAAGGGGAGATCAAGAGAACCGGGCCAACGCCCTGGGTTCCGGAAGAAGTGGGTGCTCCTGATACCCCTGGCACCGGCAAGATTCGAATGCCTTCCTCAAGTTTCACACAACAAAAATCTTTGTCGCCTTCGACCAGCTTCAACGGCCCTTTACCTCAATTTGCTTTCATTCCACGCAATGAATTCCGCGAAATGGGTCTTTGCGGAACCTAGGTGGCACCGCCTCATTGTGTTTCCCTATCGAAATAGAGTTTCTCGAGGGGAATTTGAGGCAGGCGCCCGTCCAAATTTCTTGGCGAATGATGACTGAGCTCTTTCACGAGAACTCCCAGTGGCTGGAACTCGAAATCCTGCAACAGTCGGCGAAATTTTACTTCTGCGCTGCGCAACCCAAAATACTGCCGTATGCGGGCGCTGAGAGTGCCTTTCATTCTAGGTTGTTCGGGGTCCAGCTCCCAGGGGTGCAAGTAAACGCACGCCGGGCGTCCCTCCGAATCGTTCAGATAGCGAATTCCCCATTGGGTGTACCAATAGGGGAGCACTCGAAGATAGGCTCCGCCGGCAAGAGGCGCGCGCGCGCCGGCGATCTGAAGTGTCGTCATAGGAAACTCCTGAATCGAGCCTGCGGGAGTCGCAATGATGAATGGATCAACAGGAGCATGCTGCATTTCGTAGTTGAGATGTCGTACCGGGAAGATGCTGGAGTCGTAGGTGAACCCGAGTTCAGCGAGAACCTCAAATGCCCATTCGGAAGACTTGGTGATGGAAAAGCTTGGCGCACGATATCCGTAGACTGCGACACCAGCGGCTTCTTCTATAGCCAACTTGGCTCGCCGCGTGTCTTCGAAGAACTGATCGCGCGTCAAAGTAAACACTTGGCGGTGCGCAAAACTATGACAGGCGATCTCATGTCCGAGGCGGACAATCCGTTGGACTAATTGAGGGAACTTCTCTGCCACTGAACCGAGTGCAAAGAAAGTGGCAATCGAGCCCTTTTCAGCCAGGATTTCGAGAACCCTGTCCGTATTCTGCTCGACCCGGCTAACATAAAGGCTACGGTCTGAAGCAGTTCCGTTGTCCGAAAAGGCCGTGACATGATAATAGTCTTCGAGATCTATAGTCACGACGTTTTTCATGGTTCAGTGATAAGCTTGCAAGTGACCTGCCAAATCGTTGATAATTCTCCCTGCTCAAGATTCTAACTCGTTTAGAATAAATGACTTAGACGGATGCTCTACTGCCGCGTTTGCCAGTCCAATCTCTTCGGGAAATACTTTTCCCATACTTGTTAGTCCCTTGTGGGACAATCGGTCATGAGAGTACATCATGGGTACTGTCATATGGGTTTCTTCAACACCTCAAATCGTTGATCGAAGACAGAGAATCACACTATGCTAGAGAATCGTTTGCGGAGGAAGCAAGAATAACCGAGTGGTGTGCAAGGGGCCCCTGGAACGGGCGGCATCGTTATGCAGTGACCCAAGTTTTACGTATGAAATTGAACCGCTGGTGGTCGGGGCCACGCAAGAAATTGGGCGAGGGCGAAACCTGTAGTCAGCTCCGCGATTCGGCGCCCTGGGCGCCCTTGCCTGCAAAATCAGCTAGCCGCATCCTGTCAGCTTGGCTCCTGTCGTCCAAGAGAGATCCATAACGAATGAAACTTCTGACTTACTCCAGCCTCTTTCCGAATCAGGTGCAGCCGGTCCACGGAATCTTCGTCTACCAGCGGATGGCCCATTTCGCCCGGCGGCCTGGCAACCAGGTCACAGTCGTGGCCCCAGTCCCATGGGTACCCGAATTTGTTTCTAACCCAAAGTATCAGCGGGTCCGTGAAATTCCAGAGCAGGAAATTATTGGAAGCATGAACGTTTTTCATCCGCGTTATCTGCTGGTGCCAAGGATTTCTATGCCCCTTCATGGTTTGCTGATGTTCCTGGGTAGTTTTCGACTCGTCAAAAGGCTTCATGACGAACATCATTTTGTGGCCATCGATGCCCACTATGTATATCCCGATGGATTCGCGGCAGTTCTCCTCGGAAGGATGCTAGGGCTCCCGGTTGTGGTTTCTGCGCGCGGAACAGATATGAATCTGTTCCCAAAATTCCGGCTGATCCGACCATTGATCCGGTGGACAGTGCGACGCGTGACTGGAGGAATTGGGGTCTCCAAGCTATTGCAAGAAGCGATGATCGAAATGGGACTTCCCCGCGAGCGGGCGGTGGTCATCGGAAACGGAATAGACCTTCAGAGATTTCAACCCGTCGAGCGCTGCAATGCCCGCGCGCGGTTGAGTATGCCCGAAAACGCCGTCGTTCTAGTCGCCGTGGGTGCACTCATCCCGGCCAAAGGGATGCAGTTCCTGATTCCTGCATTCGCATCGGTCGCTAAGAACGAGGCCAAATGCCACTTGTACATCATTGGAGATGGCACTCAGCGCCGCGAACTCGAAACGCTAACGGAGCAGCACGGCATCGCCGGGCGAGTCCATTTTGTGGGCGCGCGTCCCAATGAGGAATTGCTAGTGTGGTATAGCGCAGCCGACCTTAGCTGCCTGGTCAGTTCGCGGGAGGGCTGGCCGAATGTGCTACTTGAATCGCTTGCCTGTGGCACCCCGGTGGTTGCGACGGGCGTCGGAGGCGTTCCGCAGGTGATCGTCTCGGCCGAGCTAGGCGTGCTCGTCGAGCAGAATGTGGAATCTATTGCGCAGGGGCTGAAAACCGCGATGGAACGCGAATGGAACCGCGAAACGTTGATCGAGTACGCGCGATCGAGAACATGGGATGTAGTTGCGGAGGAACTGGAGCGATTCCTGACGGCACAGCTGGCGCCCACCAGAACGACGGCTATTCTCGGGTAGAGTTTTCTGGGACAGGTTCCACCTGTTTGCTCACGCCCGTTGCGCCGAGCGCCCTGAAGAGACTGAGAACGCGCTCGGCATTGTGCTCCCAGGTGAACTGACCCTCGTCAATCGTACGTCTGGCGCCCTGGCTAATGCGTTCGCGGAGAGCATCGTCACTACAGATGCGTTCTAGAACCTGGTTAAAGCTAACGTCGTCGGAAGGCTCGAATAGCAAGGAGTTTTTCTCGGTCACCAAGACTTCGCGAATGTTGGGCATTGCAGGAGCGATGATGGCACATCCTAAAACCAGGTATTCGAAAAGCTTGAGAGGCGAAGCATATTCAACTACGGCCGGCTGCAGGGCTACGTCGTAAGCGGCCACGTAACGAAAAACTTCATCGCGGCTGACGACACCTGTAATCGTGACTGCATGCCCCAATCCGCGGTCATGAGCCCGTTGCACAAGCGATTCGCGAGCTGGGCCGTCGCCCGTGATGAGCAGATGGCGGGGCGGTTGGCCTGGGTGGTCAGCAATCCAGTCAATAACGCGATCGAGCCTGTGCCATTCCCGCACGAAACCGGTAAACCCCAGGACTAGTTTTCCCTCAAGACCCAGCGCTCGTTTGGCTGCCGCGCGGTCAGGTTGACGTTGAAATTTTGCTCGGTCCACTCCATTCGGGACAACAACTATCCGGGAGACTGGTACGCCTGAACGGCGAACGTGATCTGCCAGTACCTGCGTGACGGGCAGCACATAATCTGCTCCGCGCCAGGCGTATTCTTCACTCCATCGAGCGAGGCGGCTAAGCCTTAATCCGCCGTAGCTACTGCGCTCCTGTAGCAATGGCGCATTAACTTCAAGAAGTAACGGAAGACCCTGCAGCCGGTGCACCCAGACACCTGAGGGGAAAAAAAGATTGTATCTCTCATAAATGCCATCGGGACGATGGAGTCTTGCTGCTCTCCACAGACGTATGAACGCAGGCAGCGCATATCCGAATTCCAAGAGTTCATATAGGGCCCGAGGAAGCCATTTTTTCAATATGTCGACCACACCCGCATCTGAACCAAACTCTTCCTGCTCAATTATGGCAGGGCCAACCAAGATAACTTCATGGCCCAGCCGAGTGAGAGCGCTGGTCAACTCTTCAAGGTGAACGAATTGGCCATCCTTGGAACCAATGCGGTGGTGGAAGAGGATTTTCATCTTGAATCCGGTGAAAGCGGTGGCCCAGGCATCTCTTCACTGCAGCGGGAGGCAGACTCTGCCCGCTCAGTTATGCCCTTCGTCCTTGGCTGGCGCTGTGGTTCCTTCATGTAGATTGGAAGGACTCCCGATGGCGACTTTCAAGGAATTATCCTCGGCATCCCGAAAAGCAATGTAGAGGGTGTCGTCGGTACCGATAGCCATCGAGGGCCACCGCGACTCCGTTCCCCCAGTGGTAATTAATTGAACTAGCCACTTGTTGTCGCTCCATATGGCGTGCTTCACGGCACCGGAATCTTCGTAGCAAATGTGGGGAATACCGTGGCTATCAAGAAGCAGACTACTCTTGTAGCCGCTCCATCCGCTGCTGCCGGAAACATGATCCACGATTTCCGTTTTCCATCGTCCGTCAACTTTGCGTGCGAACTTTAAGATGGCGTCGTTGTAATAACTGATCTCCGGATGGCCGTCACGGTCCAGAATGATCGAACTGCCCAACCCCCGGTTAAAAGCACCATCGGACATATTGCGAGAGTCAATAATATTGATATTCCATTTGCCGGAGTCGAGCGTGGCGTAGCGGAGTTCGCCACCTGCCAGCGAGGAATAGGAAATGTGGGGATTGCCGGCGGCGTCCACAACGATGGAGTTCCATTTGCCAGTTTCAAACTCAAGGTCGACTGTCCGCATCAGCCATATCCCCTTCTGTTTGACCGCGTAACGCAAGTGGTTATAGTACGTTGCATCCGGGTTGTGGGTCTGGTACCAGATGACATGCGGGGTGCCATCCTGGGAGACGGCGACGGAGCAGGTATACTCCAAGTATATGGTATTTGTGCCGATGAATTCCGTTTTCCATTCATGCCCGTCAAACGAGCTATATTTGATTGGGCCAGGGGTGAAGCAAATATGCGGATTGCCTTGGGGATCAAGCGCGATGCCGGTGGTCTCACCGTCGGGCCCGCCGTGCCCGTCAATTACTAGGGGAAACCACCGTGGAGCGCTCACGGACCGGAAGGCATACATTATGCCCTTGCCCGCACGGATGTAACTTACATGTATATTACCTTCTTTATCAATTACCAATGAAGGGAATTTTCCGGCGGAATCGATGGTCTCCGTATGCCAGCTCCACGTCTGGGCTTGGACTTTAGGAATAAAGACCCCGTGTGCTGCAAAAGCCGAAATAAACAAGGCCAACCATGCCCGTGGCAACAGTGCTGTAATTCTTCGTTCTTGTGACATGGCTTAGATCCTCGCTGCGGCCCGACAATTCAAATTGAGAAGCCGCACTTAATACGCCGGTATCTCTTCCATTGCTATCGGTTCGGGGGACAATGTGTGCTCTGGCTGTGTCGACAACTGCTTGACTTCCTTCCGGTACACGACCTTCAAGATGATGGTGCACGCCACCATTTGATAGAAAAGATCGAAATATGCCCTGCCTAGAAATGCTCCGCTAACGAGAAAAGCGAGAAAACTGGTTTCCAATGCGTTCGCGGCGGGAACGACCCACTGCAACGGAGGTGCATCTCGCGCAAGTTTGCGCAGCTTTCTCAGTGACAGCAGGCAGGCAAAGATCAAGGACAAAAACAATCCGAGGCCAACAAAGCCTTGCTCGCCTAGAATCTGGAAGTAAATGCTATGCGGCCCAGAACTCAAGCCGCCGCCGGGCAGCTGCTCCTTGGAGAAGCGGGCGAACATTTCCGGCGTGAAGGATTCCATGCCGCCGCCGGTGATCGGATAGGCTTCAGCGACATTCCAGGCGAATTTCCAGCTAACCAACCGCTGGTGAGCTGACTGATCAAGTTTACCGGCGAAGAAATTATCCATTCGCTGTTGCCACCTTTCGGGGGCAAAAGTCAGAACTGCCAGCACAGCAAGTACCAGGGCAACGCCACCAAGCAGCTTGCGGCGGGTCTTGAATACGATAACGGTCATCACTGTCGCAATCCCTAGTAAAGCCCCTCTGGAATAGGTCAGTAGGACCACCAGCGCCGATGCGAGAAAGGCGATCCGCAGGAGTAGCCGCATTCTACGGCTCGGTTCCGCGCTGGCCATAAAGAACATTAGTGGAAGCGCGATATTCAGCGCCAAGCCAAAATCGTTGTTGTCGGCCACGAACGAGTCCGGAGGGCCCCAGACGCGAAAACCTCCGCCGGTCCGGACTCCGAAGAGAGCACCCTTGACGGCCAGCGCGCCAAAACTAAAAGCTGTCACCAGCATGAGCAATCGCAGGCGCTGAGGGGAGTTTGTCAGCAAGATCGTAAAGCTCGTCATCACCAGAATCTTTGTAATGATTACGAGCTGTTCCTTCCCGTCCGCGACGTGCATGCTTAAGAGTGGCACAAGTGTCGCATGAGCCAGCGTGATCCCGAACCAGACCCACAATGCCAAAAGCAGAATGGTTTCCCGCGTAAAAACGTTACGATTTCTATGCTTCGTAAATAATGTTCCGACCAGTGTTGGAACGGCCAGTGCCATCGCCACGGGGAATGTATACGCTACGCCCCAAGTGAACCGGTGCGGGTTGAAGTAGGCCACCCAGGTCCACATCAGCACCCCGAAAAAGGGGTTTAGAAAAGCAGCTGGAACGGAACCCAGAATAATCGCAAGAACGATGTAATCGCGCACGCTCTATTCCCCCCTTCTTTCCGAAACGGCAATCGCCGGCGGAGTGCGCGACGCTTCCAATGTAGGTGGAACTATCGATGGCTCTTCTGCTTGCAGGAATAGATTGTTCAGCCGATAAGCAAAAAGCGCCAGGTGAGACTGCTCACCGACAGATACACGCCGCAGATTGTAGGAATTTGTTCCTGGGCGATTCGTACCCGAAATCGTGGTTACTGCTGACCGATAACCGGAAGAAGCCAAATCATCACCGGTAATGCCCGTGCAATCTCCCGGCTTCCCAAATGGAAAAGCAAAATCAGTCACGGGACGTCCCAATTGCTGTTCCAAAACAACACGGGAATCGCGAAGTTCGCGAAGCAAACTTTCACGGTCCACTTGAGAAAGAACCGGATGGGACAGAGTGTGCGAGCCGCATACCACTCCACGAGCTTGCATGGTCCGCAATTGTTCCCAGGTGAGCATGCGCTTCTCCAATTGCTCCTCGGGAACAGGGAAGCACTTGGCAAGATTCGAACAGAACTCGCGCCGCCTCCAATCGGGCTGGGTCCGCAGCCAGCGTACGATAGCATCCGTGGCAGCAAGCCGATCTTCGGAACTCTCCAGGGAAAACTCGATTGGCGCATTGAGTTCAACGGTAAGGGTTCGTGTTGGATGGAGGGACAGCGCGAGGAAAATTCGGTCGTACCAGGGAGCGCAGCCCGTTTCGATCGATTCTGCTATCGCAAAAATTGTCGCGGGAATTTCATATTTGCAGAGAATGGGGAACGCGTGCTCAAACACTCCGCGATACCCGTCATCGAACGTGACAGCAACAGTGGGAGCGGAGGACGTCGGACTTTCCACTTCGCGGAGTAAGTCCGCCAGTGACAGCACGCGATAGTACTGGCGCAAGTACTTCATCTGGGCATCGAACACTTGCGGTTGGAGCTTCGAATAGAGTGGCACACCATCGACGCCGACGCGGTGGTAGCAGAGGATGGCAAAACGGGGGCCTGCTGTTCGCGGCCACCTGAAATTGCCGTTCGCTGGACGGAGTTCCCATCGGCGCGCAGCCCCCCGGAGCGCGGCGAGCACCCCGGAGTGGTAAATTCCGTTGGACATTGTTTCACGCCAAGTCGAGGCGGCCGACTCTCGCGCCGGCTTTGCTTTATCGTTCACAGACACTCTCTCCCAGCGGCTCCAAATGCCGGCGATGCCAGAGTTCAAGTGCGACAATGTACCAAACGGCTTCGCCATAGTAGCCCGTATCCCCAGCCCGGTGGAGAGTTGCGAGCCGATCGAGAAACTCTGGCCGGAAGTATCCCCTGCTTCGGGTCCGTGAATCGTGCAACACGTCCTGCAACAAAGACTCCAGCTGCCGCTCATGCAGAAACCAATGACTCAATGGCACTCCAAAACCATGCTTCCGCTTATTAAGCACCTGTTCCGGCAAAATCCCCTGCATCGCTTTTTTGAAGATGTAGCGTTTCTTAAACCCCCGCAGCTTAAGACTGGAGGGGATCCTAGATGCCAGCTTGACAAGCTCAACGTCGAGCATTGGGTAGCGAACACGCACACCGCTCAATTCGGCGGTGCCCGAAACCTTTCTCAAATCGTTGTCGGCAAGAATCAGCTTCAAATCGAGATACATGAGCCGGTTCAATTCGGAAGTTCCACGAGGCGCGTGAAAATGGCCATCCGCAATGTCCATCCAGTGCGCAAAAGGCACCTCGTGGAGAAATGCCGGGGTGAACACCTCCTCGGGTCGGAGGCTCAGATACAGCCCGTAAGAGAAAATGCGCCGGGGGTTAGGAATATTGGCGCGGCGTAGATAGCGCTTGGGGAGACCAAGAGGGCCTTCAACGTCTGGCAGCAATGACGCCAGTGGTTCGATGATGCCTCGCCGTAACCACCGTGGACTCAACTGATAGATCGAAAAGTATTTGTCGCTTGCATAACGCTCGTTGCCCGCGAAGATTTCGTCTCCACCATCACCCGCCAACAAGGTGTCCACACCGCACTCGCGTGCCAACCTCGCGCAGGCATGAGCGCCAAATGCTGACGAATTAGCAAACGGCTCGTCGTAATACGCAATGATTTCTTCCAGCGTGGCCGCGGCATCGCTGGGCACCATACATTTCTCATGGTGCACGGTGTTGAAACGGCTCGCGGTAGCTCGGGCGTAGTCGATCTCGCTATATCGTTGTTCGCTGAAATGAACGGAAAACGAATGAGTGGGCGCGAGGCGTTCGGACATAAACGCCACCACACTGGAGCTGTCCGTCCCGCCGCTCAGGTATGCGCCGGTCGATTCGGGAGCGCAGCCTTCGAGTTGCCGATGAACTGCCGCGCGCAATTCTTCGCGCACCGCGCTCGTCCATCCAGCTTCGTCGAGGGAATCATCCTCTTCGTAATCAACATCCCAGTAGCATTCCTGCCGAACGGTTCCATTTGTGAATCTCAGCAGATGGCCCGGGCGAAGCTTGGCAATACCTTCGTAAGCCGTCAAGGGAGCAGGCACGACACTAAACAGCAGGTACTGCATCAAGGCGACTTGACTGGCTACCGCAGGCTCGCGCTGTGCGGCTCGGATGGCCCCGGGCCGGGAGGCAAAGAGCAGGCGACCCTGCGCCTCCGCCCAACACAATCCTTTTATCGCCATGCGGTCAATCGCGAGCAATAGCTCTTGAGACCGCTCGTCCCAGATGGCCAGTGCGAACGCACCATCAAGATCCTGTAGGAAATTGGAACTGCGGTACCGGTAAAGCCACGCGATCTGCTGAGCCAATGACAAATGTTCAAGCTGCAAGCCTTGGCGCTCGAGCTCAACGGTCCAGCGTTCCACTCTGAGCAAATCTCCATCGACTGCCACGCGCACGCCAGGAATTTCTCCAACTTGCTGGCCAAACCACTTCGAGGCGACCCCCAACGCGGCCGAGGGGCCAATAGAACCGTGGCTTGAAACATCTCCTGGAAATTGCAGAGCGGAAATCATAGGGGCGAGGGTCAAACGACTTGAAGGAGCGCCCGGTTCGCAAATGCCACAAATGCCGCTCAAGCGCAACCTCCGTTTAAGAAAGCCTTTTGCCATTTGCGGTACATCAGCACCGCCCAGAGATGCGAGGAACGGTCATATCTCCCCTTCTGATGTTGATCCCAAATCTTTCCCAGGAAGTCCTGATCAAGAATCCCATCAGAGGAATCGAAAATTGCGGCGTGCGCCATTTCTTTCAGCTCGCGGCGAAACCAACGGTCCAGCGGTATGGCAAAACCCTGCTTCGGACGATAGAGAATGTCTTCGGGCAAGGTCTGCGACAGAGCTTTTTTGAAAATGTATTTTGTCTGGCGGCCCCGCAGCTTCAGCGAGGGTGGGATCCGCGCGATGAGCTCCATAAACTGGTGATCGAGAATGGGGGCGCGCACTTCCAGTGACGCGGCCATGCTCGCGCGGTCAACTTTAGTTAGGATGTCATCCGGGAGGTAGGTCTTGATATCCACGTATTGAATGCGCGAAAGAGGATCGTCCGTTCCGGCGCGGTCATAATACTCGCGGAACACGTCAATGGAGTCATACCCAGCGAGCGCGGCGCGGAATTCAGGGGTAAAAATGTGCGCTTTTTCCGCAGGCCGAAAGATGGACATGGAATTGAAGTAGCCTTCTAGGGGCGTGCGCGCAAGACTCTGAAAAGTGGCTTTCGCACGGAAGACGCGAGGGGCCCAGGCTAGCGCCGGGTACCACCGTCCTAAAGGCCCAAAGACAGCACGTCGCGGGCCCAGCGGCGCAAAGCCGCGAAGCCGGTTTTCCATCTGATCGAATACATAGCGGCGATATCCCGCGAAGTTTTCGTCACCACCGTCACCGCCGAGCGCGACCGTCACGTAGCGGCGTGCCACTGAAGAAACATAGTAGGTCGGGATCGCAGAGGAGTCCGCAAAAGGCTCGTCGAAGTGCCACGCAAGACGGTCGACGATTGTCGTGGCGTCCGGGCGAATGATCTGCTCGTGGTGAGCCGTCGAAAATTGACGCGCGATCGTCCGTGCATAGCCGGCTTCGTTGTACTCCTTCTCGTCGAAACCTATCGAGCAGGTCGTCACCTTTTGATTCATGAGGCTGCTCATCGCGGCAACGATGCCCGAGGAATCCACGCCTCCACTTAGGAAGGCCCCCAGCGGAACATCGCTCATCAACCGAATGCGGGTAGCTTCGCAGAGGCCATGGCGGATTCGCTCGCACCACTCCTCTTCCGAGTGAGTGTCCGTTTCCGCGAAGGAGAGATCCCAGTAGCAGGTTTCCCGGACTTGGCCGCGTTCCGCGACGAGATAATGGCCAGGACGAACTTTTCGTGCCGCGCGATAAATGGTCTTGGGAGCAGGAATGTAGCCCAGCGAAAAATAATCGGAGAGCCCTTGCGTATCAATGTCTCTGGAAATTCCACCAGCGGCAAGCAAGGCTTTCAACTCCGAGCCGAACACCACGCGGTGCGGGTCCGCGGAATAGAAAAGAGGTTTCTTACCAACTCGGTCTCGCGCCAAAAGCAGGCGGCGGCGTGGCGCATCCCACAAGGCGATGGCAAACATTCCGCGAAGACGCGCAAAGCATTGCTCCCCGCATTCTTCGTAGAGGTGGACGATCGTCTCCGTGTCGGAATGCGTGGAAAAACGATGACCTTTAGCTTCGAGTTCGCGGCGGAGTTCGGGATAGTTGTAGATTTCGCCATTGAGCATCACCCAGAGAGTGCCGTCCTCGTTGGAGATGGGCTGATGGCCGCCGGCGACATCAATAATGCTCAGGCGGCGGAATCCGAATCCGATGCCTTCTCCAAGATAGACTCCACCATCGTCCGGTCCACGATGGAAGATGGTTTGATTCATGCGCTCGAGCAACTGCTGCGGAAAAGTCTCGCGCCGCTGGTACTCGAAAATGCCGCAAATGCCGCACATAGCTAGTTTGAGGTCTCCGTATCCGTTTGTTCGCCGCTCCACGCCCGCTTGAGAGCGGCCAAGGAAATGCCTTCAATTTCCATGAGCAAGTCCAGCGGTCTATGCTGACCGCCGACGCCGACCCGCTGGATGTCAAAAGTATCCGAGCGGCTGTTGACGAATCCGCCGTAAGCGGAAAACATCGCTCTGTACCCGATTCGCCGGGCGATTTGTTCAACTTCCGAGGTGATGTTTCGCTTTCGTCCGTACGGATAGGAGACCAGATTGATCGGGCCGCCGAGAATCTCCTGCAGGTCCGTCTTGCTTTGCGACAATTCCATTAACGCCACGTCCGAGCGGACGTGGCCTAAGTCCACATGGTTTACGGTATGTGCGCCAATCTCGAATCCTGCGGCCACAAGTCCTAGCAGTTCGGGACTCTTCAGATTCTCGAGAAAGAACGGGGTTTTGCCAGCGTCATGAGGAAAAACACGACTCGTATTGATGAAGCCGGATGAAACAAAGACACACGCGGGCATCCGGCTTCCGGCCAGCAGGGGAGCAGCGTTCGTGTAGACGTCACGGTAGCAATCGTCGAAGTGAATGGCCACCGTTGATGAGGGAGGCCGTTTGTGTTGCTTCACACTTTCGACCAGTTCCGCGGTCGTTACGACTCGATAGTGCTGACGGATAGTGGCCAGGTGTTCGGCGAAGCGTTCGACACCGATCGTCAACTGATCCTGGGTCAAATTATTTACACGGTGATAGAGGAGAATACAGCTTCGTCCTTTTGGAAATCTTCGATTCAAGGCACGCACAAGGTGGTAGATTCCGGAGTAATAAATCGTTAGATAGAGCGAGGTTTTAGCCACGCGAATCCATCGCGGAGTTTGCGGCGGCAACTTGAGCCTTCGCTCCAATTCCCGCCGTTCATTGCGTGTCGGAGCCGTGCGGGGCCTGCGGCTTGAGGGTGGTTGAGGCCGGCGCATGGCTGTTCCGTCCGCGACTCGGGATACACAAATCGCCAACAACTCTGCGCCGCAGACATCCAGCTTGGTACGCAGAGTCTCCGGTGAATCTTTCGGATGAATTTCGACGGATGTTTCGGCAACGATGTCCCCGGTGTCCAAGTTTTCATCGATAAAATGCACGGTGACACCAGCGGTGGCTTGGCCTTCATAAAGCTCCCAGAACCCGGGCGGTAGTCCGCGATATTCTGGCACTTTCCCTTTGTGAAGATTCAAGCTACCCAGCCGCGGAATCGAAAAGGTTGATCGCTGCAGAACTCGCGTGCCAAGAACAATCCCCAGGTCCGCCTGGAGGCCACGCAGAACCTCGGAAGCCTTCGCACTGTTAAGATTGCCGACTTCGAAGACCTGAATTCCACGCATGCGCGGGAGGTGAAACAGCGTCGAGATGCGCTCCGGAAAGGATTCCTGGAGCAGTTGATTTACCTCTTCTCTCGAGACCACACGGGCCGCCCAGTTTTCCAATAGCTCGACAATCGCGTCGGCCAGACGATGCCAGGCGTAGCTGATCGCTTCGCGCCGAATGTTTCGCCGGAAATTGCGCCAGCGCCGCCTGAGAGATGGCGCCTCTGTGTCGAACAAGACTCCACACACTTCCACGGCAGGCAACTGGAGCAAGCGTTCGAGCGCCAGGCAGGTCGCCCGCGAGTCACTCCCAGCAAGGATCGCCACCTTGAATTTAGGGCTCATGCAGTCGGCACCAGCCTTCGCTGAGTTACGGCGTTCAGGTACAAGTTGCGATATCTTTCGATCATTCCTTCCAAGCTGAACACGGTGATGGCGCGCGCTCGCGCAGCCGCACCAAGCGCACATCGAATCTCCGGCTTGGCCGCGAGAGCTTCAAGCTGCGAACTGAGACGCCCTAAATCACCGGGAGCAAAGAGCCAGCCAGAACGCTGATCCTCAATCACTTCGGGATTACCGCCCACCTGCGTAGCCAAGAGCGGGAGACCGCAGGCTAGTGCCTCCAGTAGGGTGTTCGACATCCCCTCTCCAACCGATGGCAGAACAAAAATGTCCATGGCGTTAAGAAATTCGGGGACGCAATCGGACGCTCCCACAAAAGAAACCCGATCCTTGAGGAGCGTAATCCCCTGCTGCTGAAGCGAGTCAAGCTCCGGTCCTTTGCCAACTAGCAGTACATGCAGGTTAACACCGCGTTCGAGAAGTATTGCCGCTGCTTTCAGAAGTGTGCCGTAGTCCTTAATCGGTACCATACGGCCCACGCCGCCGATCACCAAGCGCTCGGGTGGAAAACCAAGTTCTCGCCGCACACGCTGCCGCAAATCAGGGGAGGGAGAAAATCGCTGGGTATCGACTCCGTTATAGATCACACTAATTCGGTCAGGTCCCAACCAGGCTTGGCGGGAATGAAATTCACGCAGTTCCCGCGACACCGTGAAAACTCGGTCTGCCATGGCATAGGTCATTCGTCGAAAAACTCTCTGGCGAGAGGGAAGACCCGCCAAGCTCTCCACTTCATAGCCGTGCTCACTGTGGATTACAATCGGTACCCCCGCCAATCGGGCGGCGGGGATGGCCTCCAAGGCGCCCCAATTCCGGGTATGAACAATATGGGGCCGATACTTTTGGAAAATACGCTTCAGGCGAAATAGTGGGAATTGCAAGCCCGCCCGTTCACTGCTGGCGATATCCAGGATTCCCTCGAGCCGGTAGGCTTGGACGAAGTCCGCGTCGTACGATCGCGTTGTGCAGATTCGGTGCTCGAACCCCGCTGTCGAGAGTCCCTCCATTAATTTCAGGATGCCGAACTCGGCGCCACCCCGGCGCAAATAATTAAGAACATGCATGACGCGCAGTGGAGATGAGGTCGGCTCCGCATGCGTCCCCGTGAGAATTCCTTCGCCAGACCTCGGCGCCTGGTGGGCCGCAATTGAGTTTTCAACCGGTTGCAACATAGTTTGAAATTTCTTCTGAGGCGCCGCACCCAGCGCCAACGGCTTCTTTTAGCCAGTGATCCAATGGCTCGAGATTCCGCTCCCAATCGAAACGTCGCTTGACAAATTCTTTCCCCCCGAGGTTTTGACGCAGCTGCGGATTCTCCAGCACGGCGACCACGGCGCGTGCGAAATCTTGCGCGCCATCCGCCACAAACAGTAGTTCCTCGGACGTGGCTCCGACGGCCCGAGCAGGACGCGGTGTGGCCACGACCGGCAGTCCTATAGCCAGAGCCTCAAGTATTTTGTTCTGTATCCCTTGGCAAATGCGGAATGGCGCTACAGCTGCTACGGCGCTTCCGAGGTAGGGCTGCACATCCGGCACAGTCCCCGTCACGACCACGCCTGGCAAGTCGGACAAACGACGCACACGGGATGACGGATTCCGCCCGACGACCACGAATTGCAGTTCTGGGTGCAACTGACGAATCAGCGGCAGAATTTGATCGGCAAAGTAGCACGCGGCATCAACATTTGGCAGGTAGTCCATTTGACCGACAAAAACGACATATTTGCCGAGTGCCGCGATCTCAGCGGAGAGCGGGTTCGTTTGCGGAGCAGGCAGACAAACGCCATTCTCGATTGCCCGGACGCCAAACCGCCCATCCGGATCGATTGCCTTTCCTTCGAGGGACGTGGATACGAGGCTTAGACGCGCAGTGCCCGCGACCTCTCTCTCGTACTGGCCGAGCTTGAGCGCTTCTTGCCGGAAAACCCAGGACAAGGGGAAGGTGGTATAGCGTGCATACTGCGCCCACTTCGATGCGTCACTGTCCACGAAATCGACGCAAACAGGAAGCGAGGGTGAGCTCATAACGTAGGGGGCCATGGCCGAGCAATACACGAAAACCGCGTCGTAATTCTCCTGGGCCAAGGCAGCGCGCACAGCCTTCTCCATCGCCGGCGAATAGTAATAACCAGTCGTGAAGGGCTTGCCAGTCAGCAGGCTCACCACCGCGCGCGCTATGGCGAAGCCATGCGGCAGTTCTTCGAAGTGCATCTTCCTGCAGAACTGCGCTAGCGCGGGCCTTCCTGTTGCTTGCTCTCTTCGGTCTGCAAAGGCAAACAAATCCACCTTGTGTCGCGAAGCAAGAAATCGCAGTTCCTGCCAAGCACGAATCTTCTCTCCTTTGTCAGGAGGATAGGGAATCCGATGGGCGAGAAAAAGGATTTTCATGGAAACCAGCGCACGACGTGCGGACCGAGTCGAGTTGTAAGCCCCAGCGGGAGTTTGCTCCAGATCTGGGCCGCTCGTTCAAATTTTGGATTTAGGGGTGTAAAGTTCGGGACACTCTTGCGCTTTACAAGGTAGAGCTGATAGCTGAGTGGTTGCGCGTCCATGCTCCACTGGGATTTGAACGCATACGCCCCAGTTCCTTTCTTGCTGCGCCCGAAATCAAACCATTGCAGGCCTTCTGCGGCGCTTTGCGTCATCAGTTCCCAGTACAGGAGATTATTGGCGGCCAGCCCGGGGGCCTCGGGAGAAGCGCCCGCGTAATAGGGCAGAATCGTGTCACGATAACGGAAAGAGAAAACCCCTGCCACAGGGGCCTTCCCGGAGTAGAGCACGGTGATGTCTACCAGGGCCTTGAATTCGTCCACGAGATTTTCAAAGAGTCTAAGCGGAAATGTCGGCGTACCTAACCGCCGCATGCTTTGGACGAAGAGGTTATAGAAGAGGCGAACCTGCTCTGCGCCGCGCACAACCTCGAGGCCCTTTTTCTGGGCCTTTCGGATCATGTAGCGCGTGTCTCGTGGGAGACGCTTGAGGAGCACCTCTGGATCCGTCTCGAGCTTCCCACAAAAGGAGCTGTAGAGCGCATTGGAACGAAAACCTGCGAATGTTTCTCCCGCCCTTTGACGCAATTCAAGATGCTGAACATTCTCTCTATGAGCAAGCTGTATGGCCGCCTCAAGCAGCGCTGCGCGCGACGGTTCGTCTTCCGCGCAAATCCCTCCGTACACTGCCATCGGAGTTGAGATCAGGCATTTGCCTTGCAACCAGTTGTCAGTCTCAAAAAGAGGTAAAACACCGGTGACACCTTCACCGCGTGTGGCATACAAATAACGAGGAGCATAGCGAAATGTCTCTGCAATCACTCTCATCCATCCCGTTAGGTGAAAAAATGTCGCCTCGGGATGGCGCCACACGAAATCGTCCCAAGCACCGGTCTGTTCCGCATCGAGACTACGAATGAGGACGGGGGCGGGTGCAAACTTCGAAGTTTGTGACGAGGCGTCAGCGACGGACACGCTATGAATTCTCATTAAAGCCTTCGTCTGGGGTAGTGTTGCCATTGTGGGAGCCGTTTACCGGGCCTTCATATTTCTCGAAAAGCCAGGCTTCCTCGACAGCCAGATAGCCCGCAAGAGAACGCCGCTGTACAGCGTTGGGCTCACGGTACCCATGGATGATCTTGCTCAACAGAGTTTCATCCATGCCTACATTGCGGGCCAGATGATTCTGGTGAAGTCCCCGTTTGAAGATTTCAAGTTTGAGATTTGGATACATGTCTCTGCTCATCGCAGGGCGAATGCGCGACGGAGTCAATTCTCAGCATGCGCCTGCCTAGGCGGTCTCCTTAAGAGAGAGTGCTGTCCCGGAATAACCACGATGCTCAACTTGTGCGCGGTCTTGCGAGACATTGAAGATAGAGCCCAGGAGTTTATTCGAATCCAGTTGCAGAGTTGCTCGCCGAATCATTTCCCGATTCGTGGAACCACCGCGAATGACGAAGGCTACGCCGTCGCAAGCTGCGCTGATCAGTTCGAAATCCGTTAGCGGCAGGACGGGCGGCGAA
>Ga0137393_10000103_pt1 | contig 43392 bp, 29 predicted proteins | sample 15con2h34BmetaG_FD_101396 | JGI IMG/M metagenome (GOLD analysis project Ga0137393, IMG submission 101396) | Vadose zone soil microbial communities from Angelo Coast Range Reserve, California, USA - 15con2h3.4B metaG | ecosystem: Environmental > Terrestrial > Soil > Vadose zone > Saprolite...
ATTTCGCGGGTATGCCCGCTGCGGTGGGGGCTGTACTTTGAAAGATTTTTGAACGAGCAGCGCGGCGATTGCCCGGACATTGATATTGATATTTGCGGCGCGCGGCGCGATGAGCTGCTCGATTACGTTTACGAACACTGGGGCACTGACCACGTCGCGATGATCGGGAGTTTCATCACCATGCACGCGCGGCTGGCGGTGCGGGAAGTGGCAAAAGTGTTTGGCGTGCCCCCGGGCGAGGTGGACCGCTTCACGAAGCGGCTCCCGCACCGGCCGGTGCGGGAGATTTTGACGGCGATTCGCGACTTACCGGAATGCCGCGATCTTCCCGTAGACGAAGAACCATGGAAAACGATTTTACAGGTGGCGTTGCGTCTTGACGACGCGCCGCGGCACCTGGGAATTCATCCTTGCGGCACGGTGATTTCCGCGCGGCCGTTGGCGCGGCTGACTCCGCTGGAGCGCGCGACGAAAGGGATTGTCGTGACGCAATACGACATGAACGCGATTGAAGCGCTGGGGCTGATCAAGATGGACTTGCTGGGGCAGCGCGGATTCACGACGATGTCGCTGGCGCTGGACAACATCGAGAAAAGCAGGACAGGCATTCCTGCCTGTCCTGCTGCGCCTGCACTACAACCTAGAAGGCGGACAGACAGGAATGTCTGTCCCACCGCGCGAGAGATTGATTTCGATGCGCTACCGGAAAACGATCAGGCGACGTGCGAGGCCATCGCAACGGGACGAACGATGGGTGTGTTTCAGATCGAGTCGCCGGCGATGCGCGGGCTGCTGCGAATGATGAAAGCGCGAACACTGGAAGAAATCGCGCAGGCGCTGGCACTGATCCGGCCAGGAGCAGCGGAGTACGGATCAAAAGAATTGTTTGTGAAGCGACTGCGCGGAGAAGAAGAAGTCAAATATGCGCACCCTGCACTTGAAAGCATTCTCAGCGACTCACGCGGTGTATGCATATTCCAGGAACAGGTGATGCAAATTTCCCAGGCGCTTGGGGATATGTCGTTGGCCGAAGCCGATCTTGTTCGGCGGTCCTCCGTAAAATATTCCGGACGCAGCGACCACGCACGGTTACGCGGTAAATTTCTGCTAGCGGCGGGAATGATGGGGCTGACCGAAGCACAGCGCAAAGAGACGTGGATGATGGTGGAGAAATTTGCGGGCTTCGGATTTTGCAAAGCACACGCCGCGACGTATGCGGAGATTTCCTACCGCATGGCCTATTTGAAAACGCACCACACGGCGGAGTTTCTTGCGGCGATGTGCAGCGCGGGCGCGGGGTTCTATCACGTGTCGGCGTACGTGGAAGAAGCGAAGCGCTGGGGCATCGCGGTGCGGCTGCCGTCGGTGAATCATTCGCGGATGGAATACACGGCGGAGGACGGTGAGGGCGGAAAACACGCGCTGCGCGTCGGGTTGATGCAGGTGAAGGGCCTGCGGATGGAAACGATCACGGCGATTCCGCGGGCGCGGGAAGAAGGCGGAGCGTTTCGGTCGCTCGAAGATTTTCTGCGGCGTGTTCCGGTCGAGTGCGATGAGATCGAATCGCTGATCAAGTGCGGGGCGTTGGATGAAATGGGCGATGAAGCGTGCAGAATGACGCGGCCGGAAATGCTGTGGCAGTGGAATCTGCTGCAGACGGCCGACAAAGGCGCACGGATAAGAACCGCTACGCCAATAGGATCGGGACAAGGATTCATGCCTGTCTTGTTTTCAACTGAGGAAAAGAGCGGACAGACAAAAATGTCTGTCCTACAGTACACGCTGGAGCAGAAGCTGCGGTACGAGCGGGAAATTCTAGAAGTTTGCGTGAGCGGGCACCCGCTGGATTTTTTGCCGCGCAACGGCGAAGTCTGGAGCGACGAACTGCCGAGTTTGCGCGGAAAGCGCGTTTCCCTATGCGGCTGGGTGGTGACTCACCGTCACGTCGGAACAAAACATTACCGCAACATGATGTTCGTCACCCTCGAGGATCAGCGCGGCGTGTATGAGGTGGTGCTCTTCCCCAATGCTTACGACAAGTATGGCGGCCTAGTGTATGAGACGCGCACGATGCGTGTGACCGGGCGTGTCGAGCCGGATGGGCAGATTAATGGGGAGAAGCTGGAGGCGTTGAAGAAATGAGCGGTGGCTCGTGACTGGTGACTCGTGAAAGAACCATTCTGGGAGCGGCGACGACCGCTGCGATGAGTTGAATATGATCCAAGCTAAGAAACAAAATACAGAAACAGCGACAGAACCAGAAAATGGCCGCCCAGCGGGGACCGGAGAAGAGTGGCTGGGGCGAAACCGCAGCAGCAAGCGGCGGCTCTGGGAACGGTTGAACCCGCGGAGCCGCAAACAAATTCATGTGATCGCCCAGGCGCTGGCGCTGCAGCAGACGCACGCGCGATTGCCGGAACCGCTGCGCGCACGGCTGAGCGCGGCGGTGGAAGAATTGGAGCGACACCTGGCACGGCTCCGGGCGCTCCTGGCGGAGGTAGCACGGCGGACACCACGCGGCGAGTGAACGTTGCAGCCGGTGCCTGGCGGCGGGATACTTCCTATATGGCTGTCCCAAATAAGCGCAGCGCCCTCCTGATTGCGGCACTCGCGGTGGTGTTTTCCGCCGTGGCGCCATCCGCTTGGGCGGATGAGATTCAACTCAAAGACGGCAAGAAATTGTACGGCGTGATCGTGGCGTACGAAGACAACATGTTCAAGGTCAAGACGGACTTTGGATATGTGCTCGTGGAGAAAGACAAGATCTCGAAGATTATTCCGTCGACGCCAGCAGGAAAATCGGAGCCGCAGCCCACGGCGAAGAAAGACGCGAGCGGGCACCCTTCAAAACCATCTAACGATTCGCCGCCACAGGCTGAGCCGGCCGGGGCATCGCGTAGCGAAGCGTCGCCGGCATCAATGAATGCCAGCTCCAAATTGGCAACCGCGAGCACACCGGGAAAAGCCGACAAGTCTACTCCGAAAGTGACGAGCGTTGCGGTAAAGCCCGAATTGCCGGCGGGTGGGCCCGCGGGGAATGTGGCCGCGCCGGCGATAAAGGGATCGAGTGCGGCGCCAGGGAATCCCATGGCATCGAGTTCGGCGACGCCGGCTCCGCCAAAAGAGCCTGAAGTCCCGGCAAACCGGGAAGAAATTCAGGGCAATCTCTATACCAATTACACGCACGGTTTTCGCATGTACAAAGCTCCGAGCTGGAACTTGATCGAGGACGCGCGCAGCGCACTGCCCAACGCCATTGTGGCGATGGGGACATCAAACGAATCCACGCTGATGGTGGTGGGCGACGAGAAAACCAAGGAACCGTTGGAAACGGCGGCGGCAGCGGTGGAAAAGCGGCTGCATGACGTTTACGCAGGTTATCAACGTGTTTCGCAACGCAAGACGGTGGTCGGTGGTTTGCCGGCAGTCGAGTATCAATATCGAGGAAAAGCGGACGAGCATGACTGGTCGGGAAAACTGGTCGTTGTGGCGCGCGGCAACCAGATCGTCACGGTGCTGGGAATGACTTACGCCGACTCGGACCTCATACAGATTCAGGAAAATGTCATCGCGCGGGCTATCGCGAGTCTAGACTTCAGCGTCCGTTAGGCGCCAGCTTCGCCAATCGAAAGGCTCAAGCTTCATCGGGCAGGCCCAGCTAGCTAGCGCTACCCCCCACCGACATGTTTTTGGAAGTGTTGAAAGCAAATAACTTAGGGAACGAGACTTCGGCTATAACCCGACAAACGCCCAGTGTTCGCCCCAGAAGTGCGCATTCTGAAGAACTTAACCGCGAAGCCAGGCCAATAAAACAAAAACGCCAGCAAGATGCTGGCGGTTAGTCTCTTTCAAGGAGAAAACAGCTAAAGCCAAGCGACTGGACCTAGCTGGCGGCTTCGCCGAGCTCGGCCGGCTTGCGATGCTCGCGGATGAGGGCAATGAGCGCTTGGGCGGCACGAGGCAGGCTGCGGTCGCGGCGGTAGACGAGGCCGAGTTCGCGCCAGAGGTCCACACCTTCGACGGTCAACAACTTCACTTCGCCGGCTTTCACCTGATCACGCGCAAAACTCTCACTGATGAAGGACACCCCGGCGTCGGCGGCAACGAAGCGTTTAATCATGCCGATACTGGGCAATTCCATGGTCACGTGGAGGCGCGAGCGGTAGGGGCGGAAAAGTTTGTCCAGCACCTGGCGCGTGAAGCCGGTCCGCGGAAAAATGAGCGGCTGTCCTGCAACCTCCGCCAGAGTAATTTTCGAACGATTCGCAAGCGGATTTTTCGCACTGACCATGAAGCGCAAGCGGTCTCTATAAATGTGGTGCACTTTCAAGTTGGGCGCCTTGACGGGCAACGTGACAATGCCGACGTCGATGGAGCCGTCTTCAACGCGTTGCAGAATCTTGTGGCTGAAATTGCGGTAGATGCTGATGTGCACGAGCGGATAACGGCGCTGAAATTCGGCAAATATATTGGGGAGCAGATAGAGGCAGGTAGCTTCGTTGGCGCCGAAAACGATGGGGCCTTGCACGACATTGCCGCGGTCCGCGACCACCTGGACGGATTCATCCCGCATGCGAAGAAGTTTCTCGGCGAATTCGAACAGAACTTCACCGGCGGGAGTCAACTCCACGGACTTGGCGGAGCGGTCAAGAAGCCGGGCTTTGTACGCCTGTTCAAGCTGACGGATCTGGGCGCTGACAGCGGATTGCGAGCGAAATACTTTCTGGCCCGCGCGAGAAAAACTCTTGAGTTTAGCCACATAAACGAAAGTTGTAAGTTGATCAAAGTCCATAGTCAGATTGCCAGGCGGGGATTATAGCGGATTCCCCTGCCGGATGCGGGGCTATTAACCTTCCTCTCAAGCGTGCATTGCCGTTTGCGAGATTGGGGCCGCCGCCGGAGCGAGCGACAAATCGCGACGTTGCGCAAGCTGGGCGAGGATGGGATTCCACGTAGCCTCCACGGTCCCTTGAAAATGGAGTGGCTGCACACGCAGAAGCGGGAGAGCGCCGCGGCGCGAAAGCAAGCGCGCAGCGCGAGGACTCGCGGTAAAATGCGCGTGTTCCTCAAGCGCGCGGCGCAGCCAGGACTGCTCATCGGAGTCCGTCTCGGCGAGTTGGACGAAATCGCGGTGTAGCACGTCCTCTGCTTCGGCGCGCAATACGTAAGCCAGGCCCCCGGTCATGCCCGAGCCAAAATTGAGGCCCAGAGGCCCAAGAATCAGGGCGATTCCGCCGGTCATATACTCGCATCCGTGTTGGCCGACGCCTTCGACAACCGCGAGCGCGCCGCTATTGCGCACGGCGAAGCGTTCCCCAGCGCGGCCGGCAATAAAGAGCTGACCGGAGGTGGCACCGTAGAGAACGGTATTACCGACAAGGACATCGCCGCGGCGCGAAGCGGCGGGGCCGGCGGCGATGGCAATGGTTCCGCCGGACAATCCCTTGCCGACATAATCGTTGGCCTCGCCATTTAGCTTTAACGTGACGCCCGTCACCAGGAACGCGCCGAAACTTTGGCCGGCAGCGCCATGAAATTGCTGGCTGATTTCTTCATTCCCAGCGCGTCCGGAATTCCGGCGGCGCATGAGTTCGCCGCTAAGACCCGTGCCAACACTGCGGTCGGAATTTTGAATAGGCTGAGATTCGTTTTGCAATGCGAGCGAGGCATTGAAATGCATGCTGTCTTCCGGCACGGGCACGTGAAAACCCGGCTCTTGCTGCGGCGCAACCCGGTTCGAGTGCGAGATGGGAATCACCAGCAACGGATCCATGCCGGAACGCGCGCTGAGACGGTCGTACCAGCCGGTGAGCTCACTCAGGGAGCGAACACCGAGTTGTGCGAGGCGGGTTCGAACTTCTTCGGCAAGGAAACGAAAATAGGCAACAACCATTTCCGGCTTGCCTTGAAAACGCGCGCGCAGCGATTCGTCCTGCGTGGCAATGCCGACGGGGCAGGTGTTCAGATGGCACTGCCGGGCCATGACGCAGCCGATGGCGAGGAGAGAAGCGGTGCCGAAACCGAATTCGTCTGCGCCGAGAATGGCGGCAAGCACGATGTCACGTGCGAATTTCAGGCCTCCGTCCACGCGGAGAGAGAGACGTGAACGGAGACCCGCGCGAACCAGTGTGTCGTGCGTTTCGCGCAAACCTATTTCCCAGGGAAGCCCGGTATTCTTAATGGAAGTAAGCGGCGAGGAGCCGGTGCCGCCATTGTGGCCGCTGATGGTGATGACGTTCGCGCCGGCTTTGGCGACTCCGGCGGCGATGATGCCCACGCCCGAGCCGGAAACCAGCTTTACGCCAATGCGGGCGCGCGGATTCACGGCGCGCAAGTCGTGGATCAACTGGGCGAGGTCTTCAATGCTGTAAATATCGTGATGCGGTGGCGGCGAAATCAATGGAGTGCCGGGAGTGGCGTGCCGAATGCGGGCGATGTATTCGCTAACTTTGCGCGCGGGCAACTGGCCGCCTTCACCGGGCTTGGAACCCTGGGCCATTTTGATTTCGAGTTCTTCGGCGTGGACGAGGTAGTCCGCGGTGACGCCAAATCGCGCGGAAGCCACCTGCTTGATCTTGTTTGCCGCGGCAGGCTCGAAGCGATAGGTATTGGGATCTTCGCCACCTTCACCGGTATTACTGCGGCCGCCCAACTGATTCATGGCCAGGGCCAGAGTGCGATGCGCTTCCGGGCTCAAGGAACCGAGCGACATCGCTTGGGTGCTGAAGCGCTTGACGATGGATTCAAGCGGCTCGACTTCGTCGAGCGGCACGGCTATGTCTGGAGTGGTGTCCAGCAAATCGCGTAGGAAGACCGGACCCTGGTGCTCTGCCAATTCCTCAAACGCGGAATACTTTTTAGCATCGGGCGCGCGGACGTGGGCATGAAGCCGGCGCACGACCTCCGGCGAACTGGCATGAAGTTCGGCGCCCTTTCGGAAGCGAAAGAGACCCGCGTCGGACAGTTCCTCCGTATCGCCAGAGAACGCGGCCTGGTGCATGCGCAGGTAGTCGGCGAAGAGGTTGTCCAACGATTTCTGGCCGGGAAAGTCGGCGGCATCTTCGAAGAATTCTGCGCACAACTCTTCGGAGAGACCAACGACTTCAAACAGATGGCTGTTGCGATAGCTGGCTAGCGTCGAAACACCCATGCGGGCAAGGACTTTGCGCAGGCCTGCGTTCATCGCCACGCGAATCTTTTCCGTACCGCCGGGCTCGAGCGATTCGGCGAACTGGTCGGCAAGATACGGTACGACGGCAGTGGCTCCTGCGGCGACGAGCAGGGCGACATGATGCGTGTCAAATACCTGAGCGGATTCGACGATCAGAGGCACATCCCAAAGGCCTTCATTGACCATCGTTTTCCAGACGGCAGCGGTCGCGAGCAGGGCAGGCAGCGGAGCGCGGCCTTCGTCAATTCCTCGATCGGAGAGGAGGAGGAGTCCCGGGCGCCCGCTGCCGCTCAGAGGGGTAGTGGAAAGCTGAGCAAAACTGCAGCGCGCCCCCGGAACTCCAGTTACGGAGGAAAACGTAAAATCGATTTTTTCTACCGGGCCAAGGATTGCACCCAACTGGGTCAGCTGCGCTTCCGTGATGACCGGGCCGGCTAGCGTGACCCCCTCTTTCAAGGCGACATCGAGAGACATCACGTGGGTTTCGCGCAGTGGATCAATGGGAGGGTTGGTGACCTGTGCGAAGCGCTGTTTGCAGTAGTCCCAGAGCGACCTCGGAAGGGACGAAAGAAATGCAGGAGGCGCGTCATCGCCCATGCTCCAGTCCGCTTCCTTGCCATGGACTAACGCGGAAAAGAGCGTCTTGAATTGATCTTCGGTCCAGCCGGCGGCTCCGGCAACGCGCTTCGGCTGCGGCACGGGTGTGGAGAGCCCGGAAGCGGACGCCGCGAGATTGCGCTGCGGAATCGCGTGGCGGCCCTGGTGAATGGCGAGGCGCTTGAGGATATCGCGCCAGCGCAAAAAGAGCCCCGTGGATGGATTCGCGAGAATCATCTCGCCGGGTCCGAGCCTTTGGCGTTCCGCGATTCGCGATTCTTCCAGGTCGACGAGGCCGGTTTCCGAGCCCGCGATCAGCAAGCCGTCGTGCGTGAGGGTGTAGCGCATCGGCCGCAAGCCGTTGCGGTCGAGCTTGGCGCCAACAAATTCGCCATCGGAGAAAACGAGGGCGGCGGGCCCGTCCCAAGGCTCGCTTTGCTGAGAAAGGGAGCTCAGAGCGCCGCGTACATCGCGCGACAGCAACGGGTCTTTCTCGAAGGCCGGAGGAACCATGGCGAGCATGGCCTCTTCCGACGACAGTCCCTCGAGCAACCTCAACTCAAGGCCATTGTCGAAACTCGCGGAATCGCTGACGTTTGCTTCCAGCATCGGAAACCACGGGCCTACCGTGAGCCGCGAACGAATCTCGCGCTCCTTGGCGCGCAGCCAGCGGCGGTTCGAGACGATGGTATTGATCTCGCCGTTATGCGCGACGTAGCGGAACGGCTGCGCCAAGTGCCAGGATGGCTGTGTGTTCGTGGAGTAACGCTGGTGAAAAACAGCGAAGGTCGTCGCAAAAGACGGATCGCGCAGGTCTTCATAAAACTGGGGAAATTGCCACGGTGTCAGGAGACCTTTGTAGACAATCGTCTGTGAGGAGAGCGAGCAAATGTAATTTCGCGCGGGCAAGAGCGATTCGGCGCGCTTCCGCAGAAGAGCCAGGCGCCACTCGAAGCGGGCGGTTCCGCGAGAGGGGTGAAAAGACTCGACGAAAAACTGCCAAATTTCCGGCATCGTTTCAAGAGCACGCCGGCCTAACGAATCTGTGTTGACGGGAACACGGCGCCATCCGAGGACGCGGAGGCGTTCCGTATCGGCTGCGGCCTCGATTGCGGATTTGGCCGTTTTGGCTTCCGATGCGGGAAGAAATGCGAAGCCAACGCCGAAGATTTCGGGGAGTTCGATTCCCTGCTCAGCTGCCCTCGCCCGGAAAAAGGCTATTGGCAGGGAGGTTAGCAGCCCGGCGCCGTCTCCGCTGGCGCCATCCGCGTCGACTCCGCCGCGGTGAGTGAGACGCTCCAGGGCCGTCAAAGCAAACTGGACAATGTCGTAACTGGGAGCAGCGCCAAGGCGGGCAACGAAACCGGTGCCGCAGGCGTCGTGGTCGGGATGACCCCAGTTGGGGTGCCGATTCGAGCCGGAACGGGATTCTGCCGCTTGCGGGCTAGCTGGCCCTCGACCATGCCATAGGTGCATAACTGTTTATCGAACGGGTGGGCCAAGGTTGTACAACGCAGAATTTAGATGCGCTGAATTGATTTCTTGATAGGAGAGGTGGGGGGGGGCAGGAGCCTAGAATTTTGTGACTTCGGAAAAATGAAAATCGCGGACCTTCATGGCCGGGACTACCATTTCGAACGCTTCCTCGCCGGTGGCGCGCACAGCAGGGCCCAGCAATTCGACATTATTCAACATTTCGATGAGCGACTGATTGAAGCGAAAGTTGCGCGCGGCGCCAGCCACACGCCCGTTCTCGACGAGGAAGAGGCCGTCGCGGGTCATGCCGGTCATCACCTTTTCATAGGGGTCCACTTCACGGATATACCACAGGCGGGTAACCAAAAGGCCGCGATCCGTCGAAGCGACCATCTTCTGGAGCGAAGAATCCCCCCCGCCAAAGACCAGATTCATCGGCGCTTCGCCGTATTCATTCGGGAGAGCAAACCCGTGCCCGGTCGGGGGCTTGCCCGCCTTTTTGGCGCTCGCACGCGAATACACGAGATTCTTTGGAACGCCGTGATCAACCAGCAAGATTCTCCGCCGGGGTATGCCTTCCCCATCGAAGGGCGCGCCTTGCTGCATTGGATGATAAGCGTCGTCGCAGATGCTGATGTTGCGGCCAAAGAGTGGCTTGCCCATCCGGTCGTTCAGGCAAGAGCGCTTATCTTCCAGAGCGGTGGCCGCAAAATCATAGAAGAGGAATCCAACAAGATCGAGCACGGCAGCGGGCTCAAGGATGACCGTATAACGGCCGGGAGGCAGTTCGCGCGAGCCCAAGCCGAGGTGCGCTTTTTCGCTGGTGCGGCTGGCAAGTTCTTGCGGATCGAGCGCGCCAACGTCAGCAGAATTTGCTTTGGCCCAGCTCGCGGCGGGGTCTTCTTGCATGGTGACGGAGAATTCTGCGTGCGTCTCGCGGTAGGCCGCGAAGAGGCCGCGCGAATTGCCGATTACGGATTGACTCTGCCCGCTGGCAAAAATGCCAGCGGCAATCTGGCCCTTCTTGACGGCGAGGTCGCAGGCCAGGCGAACGGCGCGTGCGCGATCTTCGGCGGTGAGCGTTGCGGTATTTTTCACGAAGCGATTTACGCGAGGGTAGCGCTGTTTCCCCGGCATAGGAAGAAGGTTGGGATTTTTCGGTTGGCTGTGTGCCATCGAGAGGGATGCTTGGATGGCGCCACGAAGGAAATCTTCGTCGGTGCGATTGGTCGTGGCACGCGCGGTGCGGGCGTCTGCGACGGTGCGAATCGAGACGGTGAGGCCATGCTCGGCGACGTTTTGATGAATGCCGTTGCTGGCAAAACGCGTCAAACTGTCCGCGACTTCCTCGATGTGGACCTCGGTTTCCTCGGCTCCCGCAGGCCGGGCCAAACGAATGACAGTATCGACAATCCGGCGAAGCTCGCGCTCGGAGAGAAGTTCCGCGGCGCGGGGTTTGTTGCGGGAAGCGGACTTCGGGATTTTGGCAGACGATTTCATTGGTTCGAGAATGCCGTCCCGATGCGGACATTCCTGAAGCGCGCGGGTGACGCGCCGTGACCGGTGCCCATGGTCTGCATAGGCTGGCCTTTGCCACAGTTGGGGGTCCCCCAAAGCGTCCAGTGGGCGAGCCTGCAGATGGCGTCGCAGGAATTCCAGAATTCCGTGGTTATGCCGCTGTAACTGGGATTCTTCAGCATGCGAACTTTCTTGCCACCCTTGATTTCCCAGCCGATTTCTGTGGAGAACTGAAACTGGTAGCGGCGGTCATCGATCGACCAAGAGCGGTTCGTTTCCATGAGGATGGCGTCGCTGGTGTCGGCGATGAGATCGGCAAAGTCCCAAGCGCCCGGCAGCAGACTGACGTTGGTCATTCGAATGATCGGCAAGCGATTCCAACTCTCGCTGCGCATAGTGCCGGAAGAGCGGTTCAGGCCGACAAGATGGGCGGTTTCGCGATTCGAAAGATAGCCGCGGAACTGACCGTCCTTGATAATGTCCGTGCACTGCGCGGGGACACCTTCGTCGTCGTAGGCAAACGTGCCGAGCCCCGGCCCGTGATCGAGCCGCGCATCCGCAACGACATTGACGATGTTGGATGCGTATTTCAAGCGATTCAGCTGGTCGAGCGTCAAGAAGCTGGTGCCTGCAAAATTGGCTTCCTGACCGAGGACGCGATCGAGCTCGATGGGGTGCCCGATGGACTCGTGAATCTGCAGGCCGAGCTGGCTTGCGCCTAGGATGAGCGTTCCAGTTTTCTCCGGGCATTGCGAGGCGGAGTGTAGCGCAGCGGCCTCTTCCGCGATGATGGGCGCGTTGCGGAGCAGATCGAGCGATTCGATGAGCTCATAACCCTGGAGAGAGTGCTGTCCGCCGAAACTATTGGGGTACGAGCGCTTTTGAATTTCTTCTTTCTGGAACGACGTGGCGGCGATCCCGCAACCGGAAATTACTTTTCGCTGGTGAATACGCGAACCGATGCTGGAGGCAAACCACGAATCGATCTTCCGGAACTGCATATCCGTTTCCGTGAGGGTGACGCCTTTCACCCGCCGCATTGCGTCGTCGGCTGCGAGCAGTAACGTTATCTGTCGTTCGAGGGGAATCTCGAATGGGTCCTTCCGGAACGGGCTCTGCCAGCTGTCGATGTAGGCTTGTTCCGGTGCAAGAACGACGTCGCCGCGTTTCGCGAGGGCCGAAGCTCTGGCAATCGAGACGGCCTGGGCGGCGCAGGAGGCCACACCCTCTCGCGTCAGCCTGTCCGTGGATGCAAAACCCCAGGCGCCATTGGCCAGAACACGAATTCCGATGCCGATGGATTCGCTCTGCGCGAGAGTGCCAACCTGTCCATTCTTGGTTGTAAGGTCGCGCTGCCGCAGATGCATGACGCGCGCGTCACAGTAGGAGGCACCGCGCAGCTGTGCCGTATCGAGAGCGTTTGTGGAGAGGTCCCACATCGACGTTGGTCCATTCGAAAAAATGTTCGCAAATACGTAGGGGCGCCCGCCGCAGCAGGCGCCCCTACAAAGATAACACGATCAAGGAATGGAGAAAGGCGGTGAGAGTTACGTGCCTTCCTGCCAGGAAGCAAGGTAGTGCTCTTGTTCGGGCGTGAGCTTGTCGAGTCTGTGGCCCATAGACTCGAGCTTGAGCCGGGCTATCTCCTTGTCTAGGTTTTCGGGTACCACGTAGACTTGCGGCTTGAGATTCTTGTAGTTCGCGCACAGATATTCCGCGGATAGCGCCTGGTTCGCGAAGCTCATGTCCATCACCGCGGCGGGATGACCTTCGGCGGTGGCGAGGTTCACGAGGCGGCCTTCGCCCAGCAAGTACACCTTGCGGCCGTCTTTCAGTTTGTACTCCTCTACCAGCGGGCGAACTTCACGCTTGCCGCTGGAAAGCTTTTCCAGTGCGGGGATGTCAATCTCGACATTGAAGTGGCCGGAGTTGCACACAATCGCCCCGCCCTTCATTTTTTCGAAATGCTCGGCGCGAATCACGCTCTTGTTGCCGGTCACGGTGATGAAAACGTCGCCTTCCTTCACCGCTTCAGCCATCGGCATCACGCGGAAGCCGTCCATCACAGCTTCGATGCCCTTCACCGGATCGATTTCGGTGATGATGACGTCCGCGCCCAGGCCTTTTGCGCGCATAGCCACGCCACGGCCGCACCAGCCGTATCCGGCGATGACGACTTTGAGGCCCGCGAGCAAGACATTGGTGGCGCGAATGACGCCGTCAATCGTGGACTGGCCGGTGCCGTAACGGTTGTCGAAGAAATGCTTGGTCATCGCATCGTTCACCGCGATGATCGGATACTTCAGCGTGCCATCCTTGGCCATGGCGCGCAGACGGATCACGCCGGTGGTGGTCTCCTCGGTTCCGGCAATCACATTCGGAACGAGATCAGTGCGCTTGGTCAACAGCATGGTGACAAGGTCCGCGCCATCGTCCATGGTGAACTGCGGCTTGTGCTCCAGAGCCGCGCGCAGGTGCGAATAATAGGTGTCATTGTCCTCGCCCTTGATCGCAAAAGTGGGAATGTTGTAATCGCGATTTAACGACGCGGCGACTTCGTCCTGCGTGGAAAGCGGATTGGAGGCGCACAGCACCGCATCGGCGCCGCCATCGCGCAGCGCGATCATCAGGTTTGCGGTTTCGCTGGTCACATGCAGACAAGCAGAAACGCGCAAGCCCTTGAGCGGCTGCTCCTTGATGAAGCGCTTGCGAATGGATTCGAGCACGGGCATTTGCTGCGCCGCCCATTCGATCTTGCGCTTGCCGGCATCGGCAAGGCCGATATCCTTCACATCACCTTTTTTCATTTCAGCGGTAGCCAAGGTCTTGCTCCTCAAATACGGATTTCAATTGTGACGGAGTGAGCCAACCCGCTCCGTTTAGTACCTGGGGGACGCCAGGCTCGATTTCTTCAGGGTTCTGAGATTAACGGCGCGCTCCGACTTCGGCGGTGGCGGCGGCGCCCAGGCCTGCAGCCTTGCGCAATGCGTCTGCGCGATCCGTGCGCTCCCAGGTAAACCCGGACCCACTGCGGCCAAAGTGACCGTAGGCGGCCGTGGGCTTGTAGATCGGGCGACGCAAATCCAGAGACTCGATGATGCCCTTGGGCGTCAGCACGAAGAATTCGCGAATCAACGAAGTGATTTTTTCTTCGGGAATGGCAGCGGTTCCAAAAGTATCAGCCATTACGGAAACGGGCTCCGCAACTCCGATGGCGTAAGCCAATTGCACTTCGGTTTTGCTGGCGAGGCCCGCAGCCACGACGTTCTTGGCTATGTATCGAGCCATATAGCAGGCAGAGCGATCCACCTTCGAGGGATCCTTGCCGGAGAACGCGCCGCCACCGTGACGGCTGTAGCCGCCATAGGTATCCACGATGATCTTGCGGCCCGTCAAGCCGGCATCGCCCATGGGCCCGCCGATGACGAAGCGGCCCGTAGGATTAATATGGTATTTGGTTTTGGCGTCGAGCATGGAGGCGGGAATAATCGGCTTGATGACGTGCTCGGTAACGGCGTCGCGGAGATCTGCGTTGGAAACTTTTTCGCTATGCTGCGTTGAGACGACCACGCAAGCCACTCGCGCTGGACGGCCGTTGCGGTATTCGATGGTGACTTGAGACTTCCCGTCGGGGCGGAGAAAATTAACTTTGTTGGTTTTGCGAACTTCGGAGAGGCGTTGTGTGAGGTGGTGGGCCAACTGGATGGGCATGGGCATCAATTCTTCGGTTTCATCGCAGGCAAAACCAAACATCATGCCCTGGTCGCCCGCGCCGCCGGTGTCAACGCCCATGGCGATATCCGGCGACTGACGCTTTACGGTGCACATAACGGCGCAGGTATCCGCGTCGTAACCATACTTCGCGCGGTCATAACCAACCCCGCGAATCGTACCGCGCACGAGTGCGTCGTAATCGACCTGAGCGCTGGTGGTGATTTCGCCGGAAACCACGGCGAGGCCCGTGGTAACCAGCGTCTCGCAACCGACGCGACCATGGGGATCTTGCTTCAGGACTTCATCGAGCACGGCGTCAGAAATCTGGTCGGCGATTTTGTCTGGATGCCCTTCGGTGACGGACTCCGACGTAAATAGAAAGTTGCGTAAGGCTTCGCTCAAAACTATTTCTCCTTCTTCATGTTTGCGCGGGGACAGACCGTTGCGCACACCCTTATAAACTCAGCGTTTCGCTCAACTTTACAAAAATACCATTCGCTGGCGAAAGAATCAACGCATTGATTCCAAATCGCTTACGCGTGGGCTAAACGGTCGAAACTGGGCACCAAACGGCAGCCCCATGCATTCAACGGCGTCATCAGGCAGCATCCGCATCGTCGTCCGGTTGGACTTCGAGCTTCCCCTTGGTCTGCTTGGCCATCAGGTAGGAGCGGATGAAGGGGTCGAGATCACCGTCGAGGACGCGATCCACGTCGCCGACCTCAAATTTTGTGCGGTGGTCTTTGATCAGGCGGTAGGGCTGCATTACGTACGAGCGAATCTGGCTCCCGAAGGAAATGTCCAGCTTGCTAGCATCCAGCTTGTCGGTGTGCGCCTGGCGCTTCTGGATTTCGAGGTCATACAGACGCGACCGGAGCATCTTCATCGCTAGTTCGCGATTCTTGTGCTGGCTGCGTTCCGCCTGGCAGCCCACCACGATGTTTGTCGGGATATGCGTGATGCGGACGGCCGTTTCCACCTTGTTGACGTTTTGCCCGCCCTTGCCGCCAGAGCGAAACGTATCCACGCGCAAGTCCTCCGGACGTATGTTGATCTCGATGCGGTCATCGACTTCCGGAATCACGAAAACCGACGCAAAGGACGTATGTCGCCGAGCCGCTTGGTCAAACGGGGAGATTCGAACGAGGCGGTGAACCCCCGTCTCGCCCGTGAGCAGCCCAAAGGCATTTTCGCCGGAGAATTGAATCGTCGCGGACTTGATGCCCGCTTCTTCTCCCGGAGTCTCGTCGAGCACCACGGCGCTCATCCCTCTGCGCTCCGCCCAGCGCAAGTACATGCGCAGAAGGATGGAGGCCCAGTCCTGCGACTCGGTGCCGCCGGCGCCGGGCTTGATCGTCATGATGGCGTTGAGGTGGTCGTTCTGACCGGAGAGTAAGGTCTTCGTTTCCAGTTCGGAGATGTAAGTATCCGCTGCGGTGAGTTCGCTGTCTAATTCCTTGAGCAGATCATTTTTCTGCTCGGCGTTGGTCTCTTCCAGGGCGAGATGAATATAGGTCTCGATATTACTGCTGAAGGAAGTAAGTTTTTCGTCGGCGGCAATCTGTTCTTCGGCGCGCTTGCGTTCGCGCAGGACGCCTTGCGCCGCTTCCTGATCGTTCCAGAAATTGGGGTCGGCTACGCGAGCCTCAAGGGCCTTCAAGCGCTCGCGATACTGTGGCGCGTCAAAGATAGCTCCGCACTAGCGTAATGCGCTGCTTGAGCCCTTCGTAGCGAAATTGGAGGTCTTCGAGGATCATGTGCTGTAAAAAAAGACGCGCGCTGCGATGCGGACGTCAATTTTCCTTTCGAAAAGTTGTCGCCACTAGCATAACGGAAACCAGCACGCAGAGCCAGGCGAACCAGTCCCCAAAGCGGGTGTAAATCGTCGTGTCGGTCCGAAAATCATAAGGGAGGTCGGCAGCGGCGCGCACGTCCGGCGGGAGCGGCTGAAAGACACGGCCGTAAGGGTCGATGGATACAGTAAATCCGTTATTCGTGGCACGTACGATCCAGCGGCGGTTTTCAACGGCCCGCACGCGCGTCATGTGCAGGTGCTGTTCCGCCGCGGCGGAGCGGCCGAACCAGCCGTCATTCGAAATGTTTATAAGGAGCTGGGCGCCATTCGCGGCGAACTGGCGAACCTCGCCGGGATAAGTTGCCTCGTAGCAGATGAAAGCGCCGAATGTATAGCCATTTGGAAGCCGTCCCACGAGGTATCGATTCCCTTTGTGAAAACCGCCGACTTCGTCAGACACACTCATCACGACGCGGTGAATCAACGGAAACGGTTCGTACTCTCCGAAGGGAACGAGATGAACTTTGTCGTAGACAAAAACGCGCTGACCCTGGGCGTCGAAGAGCAACGCGCTGTTGTATGGCGCAAGTCTCCCGGGCGGCACCTTGTCCGACGGATCGACGGGGTGCTTCCATTCAACGGCTCCGGCAAGAAACGGATGCTGGAACTCGATCGCCAGTTTCGAGGCGAAGGTTGCAAACTGCACATCTTGAAAGGAAAAAGGCGCGGGCGCTTCGGGCCAGACAAGGAGGTCCGGCTTGGCGGCAGAGGGCGCCAGACTGATGCCCCGCAACTCTTCTAGATCTGCGGCGTGCAATTGGAACCAATCGGCGGGATAGGCTTGCGATTCTGGAAAATTGAGTTGAACTGCGCGCGCGAAGTGGTGTGCTTCCGACGGCGGGAGCATTCGAGGCCCGAGAATCGCAGCGGCAATCAGAATTGCGGCGATGGCCGCAGAAATTGCGACGCGGCGCTTCAGAGCCGGAGCGTCTGCAACCGCAGTCCACGCGAGAAGCGCATTGAAACCCGCCACGAGGAAGGATAGTCCGTAAATGCCGGTGATCGTGGCCAGCTGGACGAGCCCAGCATTCGCGGCCGCGGCGTAGCCGAGCAGATTCCATGGAAAACTGATCTCGGGAAGATGGGCGCGAACAAATTCAAAAGTCACCCAAACAAATGGGGCGCCGATCGAAGCCAGTGCGATGCTCCCCCGGGACAGCCGGTGGACGGCCCACGCGAAACTGCCAGTAAGAATCCCCCACGTCATGGCAACGAGCAGCAAGACTCCCCATCCGCCGATTGTCGAGAGGCCCCCATGAACCGAAAGCACCGTGGCAATCCATGGGACTGAAGTGAACACAAAAAAAAGCCCGTGAAGAAAGCCGCTGCCGAATGCAATGCGTGGTTCAGCGCGGAACAGAATGAAGAGAAGCACTCCGACGCAGACCCAGGAGTAGATACTCAGATAGAGACCGGTAAAAGAGAGAGAAAGCGCGGCTCCGGAGGCGGCACCAATTACGAGATGCAACGGCGCAGGCACCTTCGCGCCCGCTAACGGACGATGGGAACGCAGCGAACTGTCCCCGGGCATCAGTGTTTCACGATGGCTTTGAAACCGGCGCTCTCAAGACCTTTCCTGGCGGCCTCGGCATTCTTCTGATCGGAGTAGGGGCCCACCTGAACGCGATAGTACTTGTCGCCGCGCGGTGAAAGCACGAAGGCAGGAAATTTTTTATGCTGCAGGCGCGTGGCTAGCTCCAGCGCGTCCACTTCCCTTCTGACCGCGGCCACCTGCAATGTGTACGTGGCTCCGGGGACGGGCGGAGCATTCATGGATTTCGCCGAGTTGCCGGCAGATTTGGGTGGCGCATTGGACTTGATAAGCACCGGCGTGTTCTTTTCCGCTGGGGCTGTCAGGGGAACGGCGGTCTTCAAGTGGTCTACGGCTTTCTTGCTGTCTCCCGCGTGATAAAACTCCCAATCCGAATTCGGAGGTGCGCTAGTGTCTGTCGGAGTCTCGGCAGGCGTCGAATTGCTTGCTCGCTTTGTGGCGGGCTCCGGCTTGGAGGAAAAGGGATTTTGCAGCTTCGCATGGGGATCCGTGGCGGCACGAACCTGGCCGTCATACTGATTGCGTCCCATAACGTAACCCAAGGTGAAGAATACACCTGAGAACAGCAGCATCAGCATGAACAAGCCGATGACATGCCGACTCTCCAGAACGCGCTCTCCGGCGCCCCCTCGTTTTCCTCCAGATGCCATGCTTACTTTTGCGGTCCCCCTAAATTCCTAGTCCACTGATTAATGATATCGATAGGCAGAGGAAACACAATCGTTGTGTTCTTCTCGACACCTATCTCCGTGAGAGTCTGGAGGTAACGGAGTTGAATGGCGGAAGGCTGAGTCGCCAAGACTTTCGCGGCGTCCGCCAGTTTTTGAGAGGCTTCGAACTCTCCCTCAGCGTGAATGATCTTGGCGCGGCGCTCGCGTTCGGCTTCGGCCTGCTTGGCAATGGCGCGCTGCATCTGCTCAGGAATGTCGACTTGCTTCACCTCGACTTTTGAAACTTTGATGCCCCAAGGTTCAGTGTCGGTATCGAGTATGATCTGGAGCTTGGCGTTGACCTTGTCGCGTTGAGAAAGAATCTCATCGAGCTCGAACTGCCCCACAATGCTCCGGAGCGTGGTCTGCGCGAGCTGGGAGGTTGCATATTGATAATTTTGCACTTGCGACATCGCCAGGTTCGCGTCAACCACTCGAAAATAACAAACCGCATTCACTTTTACCGATACGTTGTCGCGCGTGATGATGTCCTGGGGCGGAACGTCGAGAGTCTCGAGGCGCAGATTTATGCGGTAGAGAGTTTCAATTGGCCAAACTACGAAATTGATGCCGGCGGTCTTTGCTTCGGGAAGCAACCGGCCGAGCCGAAGCACCACGCCCCGCTCCCACTCCTTGATGATGTACAAGGAATTCCAAACCCAGATCAGCCCGAGACCAACGATCAGCGCCATCCCGACAAACCCGATCTCCATATTTTCCTCCTGAACTCACGAAATTCTTATTTCACCATCGAGCCAGCCGCATCGGCCGGCTCAACGAATAGTTTTAGTCCTTCGACTCGCATGACCCGGACGGTCTTGCCTTCTTGCACGGGCTGGGCGGATTCCGCCTGCCAGAGCTCGCCGTGCACGCGCACCAAGCCCTCGGCGCCCGATTGTAACGGCTTAATTACGACCCCTTCTGAGCCGATCAACTCTTCCTTCCCTGTGGCGGTTTTCCATTTCCGCGAGCGCAGAACTAGGCGCATCAAGAACACAGCAAGGACCGCGAACGGCACCGTCCCCGCAAGCGCGACGCCTACGCTCACTCCTCCGGGCGTGAGTGGAGAGCGGATCAGGAAGATCGCTCCCAGAAACATCGAGATCACGCCCCCAAGAGCCAAGATGCCGTGGCTGGGCATTTTTGCTTCCAGTATGAAAAACGCCAGGGCCAGGACAATCAGGAAGAGCCCTGCGAGATTCACCGGCAGGAAATTAAGCGCGTAAAGGGCAAGGACCAGGCAAATCCCGCCGACCACACCGGGTAGGACGACTCCGGGATGAGTAAATTCGGTGTAGAGGCCCAGGACTCCAAGAATCAGCAGAACGAAAACCACATCCGGCTGCACGATCCGCGCAAGAAATTTCTGCCGCGTGGAAAGTTCAAAGGCTTTGCGCGAGGCATTTTTCAGCGAGAGCGTGGTCTGCGTGCCGTCGAAGCGCGAAATCGTCCGGCCATCCAATTGTTTCAATAGATCGTCTGGCGAGTTCGCGATCAAATCGATCATCTTCGCTTCGAGCGCTTCCCTCTCCGTGAAAGCCTTGCCCTCGGTGATGGCCTTCTCCGCGAGCGCGGGGTTACGCCCGCGCCTCTCGGTGAAACTCCTCAGAAATGCCATGGCATCGTTGTTGATTTTTTTTCGAAACGCTTCATCGATCTGCATCGGCAGCAAACCGCCAATAGCAATGACCGGAGTGGCCGAACCCGTGTGCGTGGCTGGAGCCATCGCGGAAATGTCAGCGGAAAGAAGAATGTAGAATCCCGCGGAAGCGCCTCGCGCGCCCGTCGGCGAAACGTACACCGCCACCGGCACGCGCGACGCGAGGATGTGCTGAATCATATCCTTCATCGAATCGCTGAGCCCGCCCGGGGTGTCCATGGTGATGAGGACCAGCGACGCCTGGCGACGGGCGGCATCCGCGAGGCCTTCGTCAATGTAAGTGGCCAGGATAGGATCGACAACGCCATCAAGATTGAGTTCAAGAACTACAGGCTCCGAGGAAGGCTGGTCCGCTCCAACGGAAGGCAACCGCAGGAAAATTGCGCAAGCACAGAGGGCGATGAGGAAAAGGAAAGTCGGGGATGATCTTGGCTGCCCAATATCAAGGTAGCGCACTAGCAAACGGCAACGAGGGCTCACGGCGCACCTCCGCCGGGCTTTTTCCCGGCCGGCTTGGAATTCTGCAAATGTTCGATCAATTGTTTCGCTTCTGCATAGTTCGGCGCAAGTTTCAGGGCGCGTTCCACTTCCGCCCGCGCGAGGTCCGGTTTTTTCTGTTCCAGGTAGACTTTCGCCAGCAGCGTTCGAACGACGGCGGAGTCTCGTGCCGCAAGCGAGGCCTGCAACTCCTTCACCGCATCCTCCATCTTGCCCTGCCGGCGATAGATTTCTCCGAGCCCCCGATGCGCCGCGGCATTGCCAGGATCTCCTGCGAGCGCGGCGTGGAATTCCTTCTCGGCGGCCTCCGCGTGCCCTGCGGAAAGTTCTTGCCGGGCGCGCCGAATATGTGCTGCAGGTGTATCGCTTGATTCTGCGGCTTCGGGTCCATTTGTTGAAGGCCCAGATACGAGGCCCGCGCGGAGCGCCGTGATGTCCAGCTCGGTCTTCAGACGATCCATACGTGTTACAAATTCACCTTTGGCATCCGCACGAATCACAGGCAGCCCATTCGGGCCGAATGTCTCCCTCGCGATCTCCCGCTCCTGTTCTGCTTCAGACTTTTTTCCGGCCCTCTCCAGAGACAAAATGAGCATCGCGCGGTCTTCCGGATTATCCGGCTCGCGTTCCACGGCTTCACGGAAGTGATCTGCTGCCGCTGCCACATCATTGCCCTGTAGCGCGAGCAATCCCAGATTGAAAACATAGTCGTCTTCATCGGGATCCAGCTCCGCGGCCCGGCGCAAATCGGTCTGCGCCTCGGCTACTTTGCCCTGGCGGGCCCGAGCGATTGCAAGATCGTTCAGAATTTCCGGCAGGTCCGCGCCGGAAACCATGCTGGTCCGCAAGCCGTTTTGAAGAGAAGCGAACACTTCCTCCGCGCGGTCCGATTGACCGAGGAGCAGGCGGCAGACGCCGGTCGCGAAAACCGCTTCAGGGTAACGGTCATGCGTCTTCGGCAGCCGCGCGAACCACGGCAGAGCAGAATTGCAATCGCGCCGCGTAAAATAGACCTCTCCGAGCGCGAAGTCGGGGTCCGGCCACTCCGGCTCCAGGCGTGCCGCCTCCCGCAACTCGCGCAACCGCGCTTCATCTTCGCCAGCCAATAAACCGCGGACGTAGTGCTCGAAGGCATCGAGACGCAAGGGCCGCTGCCGCTTCGAGAATTCGGCGAAGTTTAGCGGATAGCGTGGCTCGGCCATACCGAGCACGCGCCACAGCATTCGCAGATGCAAAGCCATCAGCCCGTCGAGAGTTCCGGATTCTCTGGTCGGCGGGAGCAATCTCGTTGGATTCACGCGCAGGACTCGGGACTCGACGCTCAGCGACGTCCCCCTCGCGGTGAACTTACCGAAGATCACAAAATCCGCGTCGAGGTCCTCCGCGGCGTGCAACATAGTCGCGCGGCTCAGCTTCGAAGAGCGCGGCAAGCCGTAACGCTCCAGTTCCGCAAGGCGTCCCGCGTGCGAGTACACCTGCTCGCCGGCCGCAGCCAGCCTCTGGATAGTCAGCTCTTCCAGGCCCTCACCGAGCCAATCGAATCGAGGTGATGATCCAACATTCTCGAACGGAAAGACGAGGTACACGCCCTGTTGAAGGCCGGTGACCGCCGCCGTTCCCGCGGCCGATGGCGCCTGCTGGGCGGTAACACCCTCAGTTCCAAGGAAGACGAAGCTGGAAAGGAAGATTAGACAACGCGCGCTGCAAGCAAGGCGCCTCATGTCAATTGCATTGTAACAGAGGCAAGCACACGTTTCTCGCCCGACCTGCGCATCACGATAGAAATTTGACGAACAGACGGAAAATCAGGCCGCTCGTGCTATTGCGGCTTCACTACGAAGACCGCTTGAATCGCCGGATCTTTCAGAACGGCAGCGAACGCCGGATCGGACTTCGCGGCGTTGAGTTCTTTGTAACCCTCGTCCTTCGCCTTGCGGAGATAGATGAGGCAGCGCTCCAGATTGCCAGCCTCTGCGAAGGACTTAGCCAGAAGGAAGTAGAAACGTCCCCGATCCCCGACGGAGCGGTCCTGCAACAGAGACCCGTTCCTCGAGCTGTTGTGCTCGAACAATTGCGGATCCAATGCAAGCGCCTGGCGGAAAGAACCGATGGCCTGTTCATATTTCTTGTCGCCGAAATACGCGTACGCAAGGTTGCTGTAAAGCACGGCCATGTCATTGCGGATGCCAATCGCTTTCTGATACGCCTTGATGGCCTTGCCATATTTCTTTCGCTGATACCAGATCGTGCCGATATTGTTCTGAGCATCGGCATAAGACGGGTCGGCCTTTGAAGCCCGCTCGTAATACTTGAGAGCCATGGCGAGGGCGGCCTGTTGATGAAGCGAAATTCCGAGCTTGTTCAAATAGACAGGATTGCGCGGGTTTTGGTCGGCGAGCCGCTTGTAAGCCAACGACGCTTCCCGATAGTCTTTCCGCACCATGTATAAATCCGCGAGCTGCTCATCCGTCAGCTCCGGCCTCACCACGATGGCGGAACTGTCCGCGGGCGCCTGTTGCTGCTGATGCGACGGCCCCGCGCGCGGAGCCACAGCTGTCTCTGGGTTTTCAAAAAGCGACTGTCCGGCGGCGGGAATCGAAAGAGTAAAAAGGAGGATGCTTGCTGGACACGCCATCAGTGGCCTGGTCATGGCGGATCTCCCTTCTCCGGCTTCGGCTTAGCCTTGTCGGGGTCCTTCTTCTTACCCCCAAAGATACCAAAGATTTTGTGTAAAGCGTTCTTTTTCTTTTCGACAGGCTGGGCGGAAGTACCAGCCGGATCGGGGCCCTGGCCGGTTGCATTGGGTGGCCGGTTTGGGTCGTAGGGGACAGGCGGCGCGGCTCCATCCGCTGGCGGCGTCTTTGGCTGACCTCCAAAAACGTGAGAAAGAAAGGAGCCCGTCGAAGAAAGAAGGCTGTGACCGCCGTGGAGTTCGCAGAATTGCGTCGGCGCCGAGCCGGCAACGTAGATTTCCACTCGCGTCGTAGGGCAATTGGCGGTGGCGAGCTGCAGGGACTCCGGGTCGATCACCACAGACTGCACGCCTTCCGGCATCGTGAAATCCTTCACGTCGCGGTACGCCCCGAGCGATGTGGCGCGGGTCATGAAGTCCGCCCAGATCGGCGCCGCCACCGCCCCGCCGGGGAGCCCGAGGTCGCGATTGTCGTCGAAGCCGATCCAGATCACGCAGAGCAGATTCGAAGTGAAGCCGGCAAACCATCCGTCTCGGGAGGTACCTGTCTTGCCTGCCGCGGCCGGCAGCGTGAACCCGCGCGCGCGAACGCCCGCGCCGGTGCCTCGATTCAGCACGTCCTTCAAAAGGCTGTTGACAAGGAACGCAACGCGCGGATCCAGCGCCATGTGCGTCTGCGGCGTAAATTTCTCCAGCTGCGTGCCATCCGCGCCCACTACGCTCCGAAGAAATTGCGGTTCGGCGCGTGTGCCGATAGTTGCAAACGTGGTGTATCCGGCGGCGACGTCGATCGGCGTCATCTCATACGCGCCAAGCGCGACCGCGGGGGTCGGACCGATGTTCGTGCCAAGGCCCATCTGCCGCGCGACTTGTACCACCCGGCCGTACCCGATTAGCTCTGCGAGCTTGACGGTCGCGACATTCAGCGAATTCGTCAGCGCATCGCGAACCGTGACGCGGCCCATGAATCTTTCACCATAGTTGTTCGGCGTATATTCCTTGCCGTCGAATTGAAACGTGGTCGGTTCGTCGTCAATCGTCGTCGCCGGCGTAATGATAGGCTGAACGCCATCGACGGCATTGTCGAAGGCCGCCGCGTAAACGAATGGTTTGAAAACGGAACCGGGCTGGCGCCGCGCAAGGGCATGATTGAGCTGGCTCTGCCCGTAATCCCGTCCGCCGATCACCGCCTTGATTTCGCCGGTTCGTGGATCCAGCGCAACGAGTGCCACCTGCGCTTGCGGAATCGGGTCCGTACTTCCCTTCTTCGCCGCTTCACGGCGCCATTTGTCATACTTCTTTGCGAGCAGCAAATCTACGTTCTTCATGCCCGCGTCCACCGCTGCTGCGGCGGCGTGCTGCAAGGCGGGATCGAGCGTCGTATAAACGCGGAAATTTTCGCTGAGCAGCTCGTTTTCCGAATACTTGTCGAGCAAATGGTCTTTCACCATGTCGACGAAGTACGGCGCGTCCCCTCCAGAAACGGACGTGCGTATGATTTTCAGCGGTGCGCGCTTCGCTTCTTGAACATCCGCGACATTGATGAACTTATTGTCCAGCATCTGCGTCAGGACGCGGTCACGTGCCTGCCCCCCGCGCTCGGGATGCCGGTCGGCGGACGAGTAGTAGTTGGGCGCGCGGATGATTCCGGCAAGGTAGGCGCACTCACCCAGGGACAATTGCCTCAAATCTTTTCCGAAATACGCCACGCTGGCCTCGGCGAACCCGCGAACTCCGAAGCTCCCGCGATTTCCCAGATACACTTCATTTGCGTACATCTCAAAGAGTTGTTGCTTGGAAAAGCGCTCCTCGAGTTCGATGGAAACCATCGCTTCCGCGAGTTTGCGCCGCCACGTCCGCTCGTTGGAGAAGAAAAACGTGCGCGCCAATTGCATAGTGATCGTGCTAGCGCCCTGATAGTGCTGGCTGCTGTGTCGGAGGTCCGCCCAGGCGGCGCCTGCGATACGGATGAAATCAAAGCCCCCATGCTCAAAGAAGCGCTTGTCCTCGGCGGAAAGAATTGCGTCCACCAGGGTTACCGGTAAGTCGTCATACCGAATCCGCCGGCGCTTCTCCCGTGCGCTGTCGAACAGATTGGTGATGAGGTCCGGCTCGATTTCGGCAGTGTTTAGTTCTCCCCCGCCCGCGAGCGGCTTGATGGATCGCACGCTTTTCCCGCGGAACTGTACGGCTAAGGCGTTTCTCTCCCCGAAATAGGAGAGCTTTGACGGGCGAATATCAACCGTGCTGCCTTGAATGGTGAACTGGCCGCGGGCGTTTTCGTCTTGCTCCGGGCGGTACCCCACGCGCGTGAGATAAGTGGTTAGATCCTCAGGGCCCCAAGCCTGGTCAACGGAGAGGTGCTCCGGCGCGGAAAAGATCTGCGTCGTATTTTGAAGGATATTGCCGGAGAGCCGCGCGTCGATCATGCGCGAATATTTGACGTAGTAGTAAGTGAAAATCCCGCCGGCGACAAGAAAAATGGCGAAGACGATCCCCAGGATCGTCAATCCGATGGTTGAAGTAAAGAATCCCTTTTGAACGTGAATGCGCAAAATGTTGCTCCCGAGGGCTGAAGTTTTATTGTCTCGCAAGACCGGGCCCTAGGAAAGGCGGAGTTCTCCTGTACCGCACCGTGGGAGACAACTCGGGAATGAGCGGCGCGCCAGCAATATTTCAGAACAGCGCCTTATTCTCACTCGACGGCGAAAAATGGAGATCCACATGGTAGAAAAACAGGTCCACAGGAACGGTGTAGCTCAGGGAGATCTTCAGCACGGCATTGTTGGCGGCTATTTTGATGTCCTCGCGCTTGGCGGGAATTTCCAATTCCTGCATGGTCTTGAAAAGAGTTTCCCGAATCTGCTCCTCGGTGTAACGGTTTACCACCGCAAAACGCGCCTGCTCCTGCATCTTGTCGGAGAGCTGATAGTCCGAGATGTAGGCAGGAACGATTTTCACCGCAGAGTAAATGACCAGCAAAATGACCGCTAATACGACAACGGCCTTAAGCCTGCCTTCTCCGCGTTCAGAGCTGCCATGCGCGGAATCACGGTGCTCTCGGATGCCGGCCAGGTACAAGCGCTTCATCTCCCGGAGCCTCTTCTACCGCAGAGACTCGCGATACAAACGGCACTGCCCAGTGACTCTTCCTCATAACGCTAACACCTGGGTGAGGGAGTGTCGAGAATTAGGCGCGGAGGATGTTCTCGGAAAGGAAACGGTCAGTAAGCGCGCCCAAAAATCGCTCTTTCGGTGGCCAGCTTGCCACAACACACGCAGGCACCCGAGCCGCCTGCTTGTTCGAGCGGGATGCAGCGCATGGTGGCGCGCGCTTCTTCTTTGATCTTCGCTTCGCACTCCGCGCTGCCACACCAGAAGGAAAGCGCAAAACCGTTTTCCACAGCGCGTTTCAGGTCCTCATAGGTTTTCGCGTCGTGCGTATTGCTCTTGCGGAAAGCCAGCGCCTTGTCATGCAGTGCCTGCTGAATCTCCGCGAGCAGGCGTTCGGCAGTCGCGGGCAAATCGGCGAGCTGAGCACTGACCTTCCCTTCCTTGCCGGGCCGGTTGCGGCGAGCCAGCACGGCAGCCTGTTGGGCGACGTCTTTCGGCCCAAGTTCCACGCGCAAAGGAACGCCGCGCATCTCCCAATCGTTGAATTTCCAGCCGGGGCTCTGGCCTTCGCGCTCATCGAGCGTTACTCGGATGTTGGCCTTGGCCAATTCCGCTTTCAGTTTGCGCGCAGTCTCGAGGACGGCTGTCTTCTCCTCGTCCGTCTTGAAGATCGGAACAATCACAGCCTGATAAGGCGCGATCTTCGGCGGCAGCACGAGGCCTTGGTCGTCCCCATGAACCATGATGATCGCTCCAATGACGCGAGTGGAAAGACCCCAGGACGTGGTCCAGCAATGCTGGAGCTGCCCTTCCTTATCTAGATAGCGAACCTCGAAGGCAGTCGAAAAGTTCTGACCGAGGAAGTGTGACGTACAGAATTGCAAAGCCTTGCAGTCCCCCATCATAGCTTCGAGGGAATAGGTCGTATCGGCACCGGCAAACTTTTCAGAATCGGATTTCTTTCCTGGAATCACCGGGATGGCGGCATCGTTCACGGCGAAGTCCGTGTATACATCCAACATCTGCCGCGTTTCGAATTCCGCTTCCGCGCGCGTGGCGTGCGCAGTGTGGCCCTCTTGCCAGTAGAATTCCAGCGTGCGCAGAAACAGTTTTGTCCGCAGCTCCCAGCGCACCACACTGTTCCATTGGTTCATCAGCACCGGCAAGTCGCGGTAGGACTGAATCCATTTCGACCACATGTGGCCAATGATAGTTTCCGACGTCGGCCGGATCACCAGCGGCTCCGCGAGTTCTTCCCCGCCTCCGATGGTGACGACCGCCAGTTCCGGCGAAAATCCTTCCACGTGATGCTTCTCTTTGTCGATGAAGCTGCGCGGAATGAGCAGGGGAAACGCCACGTTCTGGTGGCCCGTGGCCTTGAAGCGCCGGTCCAGTGCCTGCTGGATGTTTTCCCACAACGCCCAGCCATAAGGACGCACGATCATGCAACCGCGCACCGGCGCATAGTCGGCCAGTTGCGCCTTCAGGACCAGTTGGTTGTACCACTCGGAAAAATCTTCACTGCGCTTCGGTAATTTCTCGTCCGCCATTCCGCCCGCCACTCTCCCGATCCGCTCAAACCTGTAAGAGTAAAGAAGAAACGGTATAAGACCCGCACCACACTGTCAACGAAGCAGCTCTGCGTTCCAGTGAGTTGTAGCTACGATCGCTTCCCATCTAGTTCGGTGCACCTGACTTTTGCGGCTTCCCTTCGTCTAATCCGGCAATTAGGAGTGTGCCATGACAAATCTCCGCCAGGACATCCAGTTTGGCTTTCGCATGCTGCTCAAAAGCCGTGGACTCGCCGCCATTGCCATTTTCGCGCTGGCCCTGGGCATCGGCGCGAACACCGCGATCTTCAGCGTCGTCAACACCGTGCTCTTGCGCGCGCTACCCTATCCCCAGCCCGACCAGCTCGTCTGGTTCTGGGAATCCCAACCGGGTCTGAACCAGGCGCCCTTTTCCGCCGCCGACTTCCTCGATTACCAGGCGCAGAATCAGTCGTTTCAACAGGTGGCCACCGTCCGCCGCCTCAGCTTCAATCTGACTGGACAGGGAGCCGCCGAGCGTATTCCCGGGATGGTCGCCACACCCAACGTGTTTTCCCTCCTGGGTGTTCATCCGATCCTCGGCCGCGATTTTGTCCCTGAGGAGGGTGCCTTCGGCGCACCGCGCCGCGCGCTGCTCACCTACGGCTTCTGGCAAAGCCACTTTGCTGGTGATCGGGCTGTGGTTGGCCGACCCCTCAGTCTCGACAACCAGCCCGTGCAAATCATCGGCGTCCTCCCCGCCAACTTCCGGTACGGCGGCACGGACATTCAGCTCTGGGTCAATCCGGTTAACGTCGTTCCCGAGGTCTTCAGCACCTTTCCCGACTGGGAGCGAAATATCCGCGGCAACCGCGAAACCCACTATCTCAGCATCCTCGGTCGCCTCAAGCCCGACATCGCGCTCGTGCAAGCGCAAAGCGATATCAACACCATCGTTGCGCACCTTCACCAGCAGTACCCCGTTACGACGGGCCACAATGTGGTTCTGATTCCGCTGCGCGAGCTCTCGGCCGGGCCCGTGCGGCAGACCCTCGTGGTGCTGCTCGCCGTCGTGGGCCTGGTCCTGCTGATCGCTTGCGCCAATGTCGCCAACCTGCTTCTGGCGCGCGCTGTCGCACGGCGACGGGAAATCGCCATCCGCACGGCGCTCGGCGCTGGCCGTCTGCGCATCGTGGGACAGCTTCTCACGGAGAGCATGCTGCTCTCGCTCGTAGGCGGCACACTCGGACTTGCTCTGGCCTGGGGACTCGTGCGCCTGCTCGTCGCCGCTAGCCCACAGCAGTTGCCGCGGGTGCAGGAAATCACTTTGGACCTGCGTGTCCTGCTCTTCACTCTCGGCGTTTCTCTCCTAACCGGACTGCTCTTCGGGCTCGCCCCCGCCATTGCCGCCACGCGTCACAGTCTCGGCCACTTCCTGAAGGAAACCGGGCGCGGCGGCGCCCAGGGCCTCGCCCACAATCGCCTGCGCGGCCTTCTCGTCGTGACGGAGGTGGCGTTCTCGCTGGTGCTTCTTGTTTGCGCCGGGCTGCTTGGCCGCAGCTTCGTGCGCATGCTCGAAGTCAATCCCGGCTTTCGGCCCGATCACATGGTCACCATGTGGATGAATTTCACTAGCGCGAACTACGCGCCCAAAGGCCGCCCCACGCAATTTCTTGAGCAGCTTCTTCCCCGGGTCGCCGCGCTTCCTGGCGTCGAAGGCGTGGCCGTCTCAAATGACCTTCCGCTGGAAGGCGACGACACCACCACGGGCCTCAGCGAGGTCGAGGGGCGTGCTCCTTACCAGCGCGGCCAGCAGCCGCTCACCGGCCTCCACGCCATCAATCCCGGATATTTCCAGGCCATGGGCATTCCGTTGCTTCGCGGCCGTGAATTCTCCGCAAGTGACAGTGCCAACTCCGCCCCCGTCGTGGTCATCAATCAGAAGCTTGCCGAAACTTTGTGGCCCGGCAGGGATCCTGTGGGGAAGCACTTCAAGCTCATGGGTGACAAACCATCGGAAGTCGTCGGAGTTGTTGGTAACGTCCAGCACAACGGCCTCGGAGAATCCGTCTCGCTCGAAAGCTACCTGGCGTTTCCACAAAATCCCTGGTCCTACGTCGGACTTGCTGTGCGCACGCACGGCGATCCCGGCGCCGTGTACGGAGCCGTGCGCAGCCTCGTCGCGCAGATCGATCATGAACTTCCCGTGCATGACATGCGCCCGATGGAGCAGGTTGTAGCTGAAACGATGGCTTCGCGCCGCCTCACACTATGGCTTGTCGGCGCCTTCGCCGCGCTGGCCCTCGTGCTCGCCTCGGTGGGCATTTATGGTGTGATGAGTTACGCCGTCACCGAACGCGTGCACGAAATCGGTGTGCGCGTGGCGCTCGGAGCGCAGCGGCGCGATGTGCTGCGCCTGGTCGTGGGCCACGGTATGCGCCTTGCCGCCATCGGCCTGGTGCTCGGAAGCGTAGCCGCGTTTTTCGCCGCGCGCGCTATGACGACCCTGCTATTCGGCATACGTCCCAGCGATCCGCTTACCTATATCGCCATCGCCGTGGTGCTCGCGCTTGCTGCATTGGCGGCCTGCTACATTCCCGCGCGCCGCGCCACTGCCGTCGATCCGATGGTGGCGCTCCGCTACGAATAGCTCATGGTTCTTCGAACCACAACGAACCATGAAAGAAGTGTCAAAGGGTTGCTGAAAACTAAGGGTTTACGCCTTCTTTCTAAGGAATAATTCTCGCGCCGGCGGCTGTCAAGCAACCAAGTGTGGCGGTCGCAACGGCGCGTTTGCACTATCAAATTAAATTGCTATCTCCAAAATCATGCATCGGCGTATTAGAATACGACTCCGGCCTACGACGATCTCGGAGGGAGATACCACGCCATGAAACATATCACTCTGATTTCATTGCTGCTTCTTTGGGCCGCGCAGATTTCCTCCGCGCAGGATTGGGCCAAAGCTACGCTGGAAAAGTCTTCGCGCCATCGCGAGTGGGTCACCGTAAAGCACGGCAATCGCTCGGTCGAGACGTTCGTCGTCTACCCCGAAGCGAAGGGCAAGACTCCGGCCGTGCTGATCATCCACGAAATCTTTGGAATGACAGACTGGGTGCAGGACCTGGCGGATCAAGTCGCAGCAGCTGGCTACATCGCGGTCGCTCCCGACCTTCTCTCCGGCATGGGCCCGAACGGAGGCCGCAGCACCGACTTCGCGGAAGGCAAAACGATGGAAGCCGTCAGCCACCTGAATCCGGACCAGGTGACTGCGGACTTGAACGCCGCAGCGGATTACGCGCTGAAGCTCCCCGCTTCGAACGGGAAACTTTTTGTTGGCGGCTTCTGCTGGGGTGGGGGCCAAACTTTCCGCTTTGCAACCAACCGCGGCGATTTGGCCGCCGCTTTCGTCTTCTATGGCCCACCCCCCGATAAAGATGCGATGGCGCGTATCAAAGCTCCCGTTTACGGCTTCTATGCGGGCAACGACGCGCGCATCAACGCCACGCTTCCTGAGGCCATCGCCCAGATGAAAGCGGCGGGCAAATCCTATGACCCGGTGACCTACGATGGCGCAGGCCACGGCTTTATGCGCGCCGGCGAAGCCCCTGATGCGAATGATGCCAACAAAAAAGCTCGCGCCGATGCCTGGGTCCGCTGGAAGGGCCTGCTTAACAAGTAGCGGTTCATCGCAAAGGCTTGCCGCGAGCGAATGCGGCATCTCAGCTCAATTTTTTCTCGAGCTCGCCCCAGCGCGCATACAAATGGTCGACCGCCTTCTGCGCTGCGTCCAATTCCGTGCAAGCCTCCTCGAGACGGATCCGATCGCCTGTAACTGCGGGATCTTCGAGCGCCGCGCGCTTGGCATGGAGTTCTTGTTCCGCTTCGCCGATTTTCCGTTCCATCGCAGCCAGTTCGCGCGTTTCCTGATAGGAGAGCTTTTTCCTCGCCGCGGCAGCCGGAGATTCGCCGCTTTCTGACCGCGGGCGGCGACCGTCATCCTCTGATTTCAGCGTGCGACCGGACAGTTGCGCGCGCTGCCAGGCTTCCCACTGCGGGTAATCGGCAAATCGCGCCACACTGCCCAATCCATCCAGCCCCAGCACCACGTTCGAAACGCGGTCCAGCATGAAACGGTCGTGCGTGACCAGCACCAACGCCCCGCTGTATTCGAGCAAGCTCTCTTCCAGGATTTCCAGTGTCGGAATGTCTAGATCATTGGTAGGTTCGTCGAGAAGCAAGACGTCCGCGGGTTGCAACATCAGTTGCGCGATCAAGACGCGCGCGCGTTCCCCGCCAGAGAGCCGCCCGACGCGTTGATTCAAATTCTCAGACGAAAACAGAAACCGCTCCGCCCACGCAGCCACGTGAATCACGCGCTCCTTATAAATCACCGCATCGCTATCCGGCGCCAGAGCCCGGCGCAAAGTGACGTCCGGATCAAGCTCGCGGTTCTGGTCGAAGTAGACGATTCGCAATCCCTCGGCACGGCGAATCTTGCCCGACTCCGGCTTGATCTCATCGCGAAGCAGCCGCAGCAAAGTCGTCTTGCCGCTGCCGTTCGGTCCGACCAGCCCCACGCGCATGCCTGACGTGACGCTGAAATGAATATCCTTGAACAGGGCGCGGCTGCCGATCCCGCAGGAAACTCCTTCGAGCGTGATCAACTGCTTCGTCTTGCGGTTCGTGGCGGAAAAATCGATTTCCGCGCTCGCCGTGCGGTTGCGCGCTTTCATTTCCGCGAGGTCGCCGATCATCTCCTGGGCTTTGCCGATGCGTGCTTTGGCCTTGGTAGCGCGTGCCTTCGGCCCGCGCCGCAGCCATTCCAATTCCGTATGCACGCGGTTTTCGAGCGACTCCTGCCGCTTCTTTTGCGCGTGCAAAAACGCTTCCTTAGCCTCCAGAAACGCGCTGTAGTTTCCCTGCACGCGCAGGGCGCCGTCTTCGTAAATGCGATTGAGCTCCACCATCTCGTTGGCCACGTTCTCCAGAAAATAGCGGTCGTGGCTCACCACCACGCAGGCGAACGGCGCATGCTGCAATAAAGTTTCGAGCCATTGAATCCCCGCGAGGTCCAAGTGATTCGTAGGTTCGTCGAGCAGCAGAATATCCGGCGCCTGCACCAGCGCCTCGGCGACCGCCAGCCGTTTGCGCCAGCCTCCGGACAATGTCGCGGCTTGAACCTCCAGGTCCGCGAACCCCGCGCGGCCCAGCGTCTCCGCAAATCGCGAAGCACGTTCACCCTCCGGCACCGCAGCGCGATCGAGAGCACTCTCGATCACTCCTCGAATCGTAACGCCCGAGGCAAATTCCGAAATCTGCGCCAGGTAACTTAGCCAGGTTCCTTTGCGGATCGCCACGTCCCCGCTGTCCGGCTTGACGCGCCCCAGCAGCATCTCCAGCAGCGTCGATTTTCCCGACCCATTCGGCCCGATCACGCCGATACGATCCGCTTCGGAAACGGTAAACGAGATATTTTGGAACAACGGCGCAGCGCCGTATCTCTTCGACAGCCCTTGTGCGCTGATAATCGGAGGCAAATTTCTGAGTCTTCTCCCGGACTTAGTTTACCCTTGAGGGGAACCGCAGCGGAAACCTGCGAAGGGCCTTCCGCGATCGGATGAGAGCTTCCCTTGATCCACAAGTTTGACGCTTTGATTCTTGGCGCAGGGGCCGCGGGTCTGCTCTGCGCCATAGAGGCCGGCAAGCGCGGGCGCCGTGTCGCGGTGCTGGAGCGCGCCGAGCGCATAGGGAAGAAAATCTTGATCTCCGGCGGAGGCCGCTGCAATTTCACCAACCTCCATTGCCGGCCGGAAAACTTCATCTCCGCAAATGAACACTTCGCGAAATCCGCCCTCGCCCGCTACACGCCCGCCGATTTCATCGCGCTGGTTGAAAAACATCGCATCCCCTACCACGAGAAGACCTTGGGCCAGCTTTTCTGCGATCGCACCGCGGAAGACATTACCAACATGCTGGAAGCGGAATGCCGCGGCGCCGGCGTGCAGATTTTTCTAAACTGCAGAGTCCATGAAGTTCAGCGAACAACGCAATTCATCGTTCGCACCGAGGCGGCCGAATTTCTCTCGTCCATTCTGGTGGTCGCGACCGGCGGGCTGTCCATCCCCAAAATGGGCGCAACCGCATTCGGCTACGATCTGGCGCGTCAATTGGGCTTGAACATCGTCACCACGAAGCCCGGCCTCGTGCCCTTCCTCCTCGGCGGAAAGGATTACAAGCTCTATAGCGACTTGGCAGGCGTCTCGGCCGAGGTGATTGCATCTGCAAACCATCACGCTTTCCGCGAAAAAATGCTGATTACTCATCGCGGGTTGAGCGGGCCGGCAATCCTCCAGATCTCCTCTTATTGGGATAAGGGACAGTCCATTCAAATCGATTTGGCGCCGCGCCGCGAGATCGCGCCCGCGATTCGCGCGGCAAAGGTGCGCAACATAACCGCTGCCCGAGCCGCCTTCCAGGGAATCCTGCCGAAACGCTTCGCCGAACGCTGGCTCGAAGCACACGCCCCGCCAAACTGGACCAACGATTCCCTAGCGCAACTCGAGAAACACGCGCACGAATGGGTTCTCACGCCCGCAGGCACCGAAGGCTACGAAAAAGCAGAAGTCACCGCGGGCGGCGTGGACACCGAAGAGTTGTCGAGCAAGACGATGGAAACCAAGAAAGTCCGCGGATTGTTCTTTATCGGCGAAGTCGTTGACGTCACCGGCCATCTCGGTGGATTCAATTTTCAGTGGGCATGGGCTTCCGGCGCAGCCGCGGGACGCTCGCTGTAGCAAGCGCGGCGCCTTGCCTAATGGCTAATTAGATCGATGAAAATTCTTTCGAATTTGACTACGTCGGCTTCCATTTGCACGCTCGCGGGATGGAGATGCGCCGGCGGCCTCAGATGGCCGAGCCATTTTTCACGATCCACTGGCCGCGGCCCACTGTAGGCAAGAAAAAACTCCGGTACATCGTTGGACCTTTTCCAAACGACCGTGTGGCCATATTTGGGGCCATGCCCGATGTCCACGTCCAAGTACAACTCTTCTGACTTTTTGATCACCGTTGGATCGATGATCGAAGCTACCGTCAATTCGTCCCACATCATGGACCACATCGATGTGCCCGCCGGAGCTGGCGTATCTAGGTACACCTGCTGCACATGGCCAGCAAGCGGTCCTCCCGCCTTCACGGCTTCCCTCATCAGCCGCTCGCTGGACCACACCTGCTCGCCGATTTCGAATGGCGTGACAACGATTTCTTTCCACGGTTCGCGCAGCACAATCGCCGCTGCCTCGGGATCCCACCACCAATTCAGCTCTGGTCCCCCCGCACTGCTGCCGCCCATGATGTAAATCGCCTTTGTCAGCGCGGCGATTCCCGGATCCATCCGCACCGCCAGGGCAATATTCGTCAGCGGTCCCGCACAATAGAGCAGCACTTCGCCCGGGTTCGCGCGAATCGTATCAATGATGAAATCGGCAGCGCGGCCGGGCTTCGGCTTCGTTTTCGGAAATCCACCCGGCGGCGCCCAAGTCTCGCTGGGCTTGGGAGCGTCAGGATTGAACGACCCGTGCCAGCCGATGTAGGAACCATAGAGCGCCTCGCGAAGCTCCTGCTCGCGTGGCGTATTCACAAGCGGCATCTCAGCGCCCTTGATGACGGGCACATCCGTGCGCGAGGTAATCTCCGTGGCCCAAAGCGCAAAAACCGTCGCAGGTTCCACCCACTGATCGCCGCTCACGGTCGTGATGCCCAGCAAGTCCACTTGCTTGGCGCGAAGTAGCATCAGCAGCGACAGGAAATTCGTTCCCTGAGGACCTGCGCTGTCCTGATCCGCAATGACCTTGATTTTCTTCTGCTGAGAGGACACCGCCGGAGAATAGAAAAGGATTGCAAGAACCGTCGCGAGGATTGCAATTTTTTTCATCAAGGCGCTCTTCTCGCGTCGGCAGCTCCGGGACAATCTCGGAACGCGCCGCCGGACTTACCTGGGATTTTCCGGAGAGAGTCTAACTCACAATCGCCGCGCTAGGAGGCCTTCTGTTCCGCATAGGCCACGTATTCTTCGTACGGCCCCTTCAAGTCTTCAATCTTCCCGCCGTGAAAATGCCAGATGCGCGTCGCCACTTCATCGATCACGTCGTGGTCGTGCGTGACGAGCAACACCGTTCCGTCGTAACGCTGTAGCGCTATGTTCAGCGCGTTGATGGATTCCAAATCCAAATGGTTTGTCGGCTCGTCGAGCACCAGAAAGTTCGGCTTCTGCAGCATCAATTTGCAAAAAATCAGCCGCGCCGATTCGCCCCCGGAAAGGGCGCGTGTCGGTTTCAGCGCGTCTTCGCCGCTGAAGAGCATCTGCCCCATCAAACCGCGCAGCTCCTGCTGCGTGGCCGCGGGATCGAATTGCCAGAGCCAATCGATCGCCTTCATTCCCTTGGTGATGGACTCGCCGTGATCCTGTGCGAAGTAGCCGACCGCCACCTCGTGTCCCCACCGCACCTCGCCACCATCAATCGGGAACTGCTGGTCCGGTGCGTCGATGAAGCCCGGCGCATTGCGTACCAGGGACTTCAACATCGTGGTCTTCCCCGCGCCGTTGCGTCCCATCAGCGCGATTTTTTCTCCGCGCACCACGTTCGCCGAAAATCGCGGAATCACTTTTAGCTCATCGTAAGACTTCTCAACGCTTCGGATCTCCAGCGGATGCCGCCCCGAATTCCGCTTCATGTCAAACTTGATGTACGGCCGCTGAATGTTGCTCCTCGCCAGCTCCGACGTTTGCAGCCGCTCCACTTCCTTCTTTCGCGAAGTCGCCTGCGCGGAACGCGTGCCGGCGGAAAACCGCGCGATGAAGTCCTGCAACTGCGCGATTTTCTTTTCGCGATTGGCGTTGTCCGCTTCGATCCGCGAACGGATTTGCGTTTTCGCCATCACCATGTCGTCGTATCCGCCCACGTACATGATGATCGTTTGGTAGTCGATGTCCGCCGTATGCGTGCAAACGCTGTTCAGAAAATGCCGGTCGTGCGAGATCACCAGCAGCACGCCTTCGTACTCGCCAAGATATCTCTGCAGCCAGTGCACGGAGTCCAGGTCCAGGTTGTTCGTCGGCTCGTCCAGCAGCAGCGCCGTTGGGTTACCGAATAGCGCCTGCGCCAGCAGCACGCGCACTTTCTGCCCGCCCTGCAGTTCGCCCATCTTGCGCTCATGCAGCGATGCCTCCACCCCGAGCCCGTCCAGCAGCACCGCAGCATCCGCTTCCGCCGTGTAACCGCCCTCTTCCCCGACGATTCCCTCAAGTTCCCCAAGCCGCATGCCATCCGCGTCCGTCAAGTCGTCGTGCGGCTTCGCATGTAGCGCGTCGCGCTCTTCCAGCGCCTTCCAGAGCGGGGCGTTCCCCATGATGACCGTGTCAATCACGCGATAGTCGTCGAACGCAAACTGATCCTGCCGTAAAACTCCCATTCGCTTGGGGCGCGTAACCGAGCCGCTCGTGGAATCCAGCTCCCCCGTCAAGATCTTCATAAAGGTGGACTTGCCCGCGCCATTGGGACCCGTGATGGCGTACCGCCGCCCCGCCATGAAGCTGCATGTCACGTTCTCGAAGAGCACGCGCGGCCCAAACCGCATAGTGATGTTGTTGACCGTCAGCATAACCTTCCAATTATAACGTGGAATTGTAACTTGCGCTTGCGCACGTAAGTGTTTCGGTTGCTCAATTTCCCATGAAAAGGTGGGGCTGGCCGTGGAGTTCAGGAGAGTGCATACCGCGACTACTTTAGGCCATATTTCCGTTTGGAAAGTTTCCGGGACCGCCCCCTGTTCAGGGCAGCCCAAACGTAAAGAGTGCCGACCCCGCTGCGATGGCTACATACTGTTTCCCGTCCACCGCAAACGACATCGGCGACGCATATACGGACGAGCCGCATTGAAAGTGCCACAGCGCCTTACCCGTAGTGGCGTCGAGCGCGATAACGTTTCCTTCCGCGTCACCCGTGAACACCAGTCCGCCCGCCGTGGACAGCACTCCAGCCCAGGTCGGCGATGTGTGTTTCCATTCCCACTTTACTTTTCCCGTCGCCGGATCGAGCGCGCGCAATGCGCCCCAAAACGGTTGCGCTTCATCGTTCGGAAAGTAGGCGGAGCCATAGTAAGCGTGTCCCGCTTCATAAGGCTGCGGCGCCGTCGCGAAAATGTCGCACTGCTCGCGTGCCGTCACATAAAAAAGTTTCGTCTGCGGATCGTAGGTCGGGGACATCCAGTTCGTCGATCCCGCCGCTCCCGGACACACGCGATTCCCTTCGGGCGTTGGCACCGCATTCTTGTCGGGCACCGGCCGCCCCGTCGAGTCCTTGGTCGTGCTCCAGGTGACCTTGGCGTATCTCGTCGCCGAAATCAGTTTCCCGTTTGTGCGATCCAGCACGTAGAAAAATCCGTTGCGATTCGCCTGCGCGATCAATTTCCGGTCACCGTCATCAATCATCACCGGGATCTGCGTCGCATCGTAATCGTGCTCGTCGTGCTGCGTGAATTGGAAATGCCATTTCAGCTTGCCGGTATCAGCATCCAGCGCCAGCAGCGAATCCGCGTATAGATTGTCTCCCGCGCGGCCTTCACCGCGATTCGATGGCGATGGATTGCCAGTCGTCCAATATGTTGTGTTCGTCGCGGGATCATACGTCCCCGTAATCCACGCCGGTGACCCGCCGATTTTCCACGAGTCCCCTTCCCACGTTTCGTGGCCAGGCTCTCCCGGACCGGGAATCGTGTAGAACCGCCATTTGCGCGCGCCCGTCGCCGCGTCATACGCGTCAATGAATCCCCGAATGCCATACTCGCCGCCGGAAACGCCCACGAGCACCAGATTCTTAATTAGCAGCGGCGCCAGCGTGAAGCTGTAGCCCTTGCCGTGTTCGGCGGATTCCACATCCCAGACCACATTCCCCGTCTTGCTATCCAGCGCGATGACGTGCGCGTCCAGCGTCGCGGCAAAGACCTTGTCGCCGAGGATCGCGAAGCCGCGATTTACGCGTCCGCAGCACGGTTTGATATCGGCTGGCAGCGCGCGCTGGTATTGCCAAATGGGCCGCCCTGACTTTGCATCCAGCGCGAACATGCGATCGTCCTGCCCGGTCCCGTACAGAACTCCGTCCACCACCAGCGGCGTGGTCTCAAATTTCCCGCCCGCCATCGTCTGATACGCCCACTTGGGCACCAGCGAAGCCGCATTCGAACTATTGATCTGATCCAGCGCGCTGAACCGGTGTCCCGCATAGTTGCCCGAATACATCAGCCAGTTTTGCGGCTCCTTCGACGCATTGAGCAATCGCTCCGAGGTCACCTGCCCGATAGTCGTCGAAGCGAAAATGCTGCAAGCGGCTAGACACAAAACAGAAGCGATACCGCGCATGAGCTTCACTTGCCGCCTCCCTGCGAGCTGGCCACTAGCAGAAACGCAATCAAATCTTTCAAATCTTTGTCGGGCAGGGTATTTGCATCGTACGCCGGCATCAGCGATTCGCGCGTCTTTTCGTAGGAACGAAGCTTCGATTTCTCGAACGAGTGCAGCTGCTCCCGCGTATCCAGCATTTGCACCGTAAAACTGTCTTCGTTGAGCACCACGCCCTGCAGCTTGGTCCCATCCGCAGTCACCACCGTCGCCGTCTCGTACTCCTGCGAGTAATCTTTCAACGGCTCGACAAGGCCCAAGGCAAGCCGTCGGCTCGGGCTGCGCAACGATTCGGTCAGATATTCAACGGACCTGGAAGACCCTGTCGAGCTGAGATCCGGCCCCAGTCGCCCGCCCTTGCCATTGACCATATGGCACGTCCCGCAAGCCGCCGCGCCATAAAAAAGTTGTTTGCCATGCGCGGCATCTTCCATTTCCGCCGCGGAAACCTTCTTCTCCACGCTCCGAATGTAGGTGACCACTTGCCAGATCTCTTCATCGGACATCCCCACTCCGATTCCACCGTTTGTGGCCGCGGGCATAGCCGTGCCGGGAATTCCGTCATGAATGTTGTGAAAAATCTCTGCGTCCGATGTGCCGTGCCGCTTATTGGCCCGCGTCAGGTCCGGACCGCGCCCTCCGCCTCTTGCGCCCAAGCCATGGCAAAAGGCGCAGTTTGAGCGAAACTGGTATTCTCCGAGCTTCGCCGCCTTGGCGTCTCCCGCATACGGATTCTTCTCCTGCGCGCGAAGTGCTGCGGTCGCACTCAGCACCGTGAGCAGTGCCGCGGCTCCGAATAGAAGCCCTGCACCCACCCGCCGTGGCAACGATTCGGTCCGTTGCAGATTGGCATGAACCGTGAACATTTTTTCCCGCCCTCCCTTCAATTGGCCATTTCGAAACGAGCGGTACTCGACCTTGGCCCGAACGGCGCTCATTTGCGGCAACTATACCACTCGTTCGCCCGGGAAAGAGCCGCCCGATCCGGAGACCTCGTAGCTATTGTATGGGAGACGAAAAATTTCCAGTTACCGCGCGGAATCCTGGGTCCTTCTTCACGTCAAATCGCAAACTGTTGCGGTCCAGGATCCTGCCGTTGAGGATCACCGTTTCGATCTTTCGCGTATCACTGATTCGCTCCGCGGGATTCCCCGCAACGATCACGACGTTTGCCTGCCTCCCCGCCCGTAAGCTTCCCCATTCTTGCTCCGCGTGCATGATCCGCGCAGCATTAAAAGTCGCAGTTCGGAGGGCCTCGAGCGGCGTCATTCCCACTTCCACGAGCAATTCCAGCTCGTGATGCAGCGCTTCACCTTGGAAAACTCCTGGATACGGAGCATCCGTTCCAGCGGCCAGCAGTACACCCGCATCCAGCAGTTTCTTTACGTTGCGCTTCATCTCGTCGAAACCGGTGACGGACGCCTCCACTTCATGCTTTTCCTCTTCACTCAATGTGCGCGTGGCTTCCGTGCGCAATTCCATCAGAAACCAAGGCGGAGTGGTTTCCGCGATCAGCGGTTCGTCAAGAAATCGAAGATCATTCAGCCTGCGGCGTGCCGAATATTCTTCCACCGCGAGTGTGGTAATGACAAAGAGTTCGCGGTCGTGGATGAGTTGAATGTCGTCAGCTGGCATTTTTCGTGTCGGCGCATGCGCGAAGCCGTCGATTCCCGTTCGCACCAGGTCCGGAGAGCCATTGCGCTCCCACTGATCGATGACCACCCGGATTTTCTCCTTGTGGGCCTCCACGACCAGGCGCCGAAGCATGCGATCGGAAAGATTTGCGTATCCCTTGATCAGGTCCACATTGGCTCGCTTATCGCGCTGCACAAGCTCCGGGATCTGGGCCCGCGACGTCAGCGCATACGCCAAATCGGGCCAGGCCGGGTCGGCGGCGTCAATCATTGCTCCGGTGCAATAAATCCGCGGGCCGAGGAGGTGTCCGCTGGCCACCTCCTGCCGCAGTTGCAGCACCCAGGGTTGGTAATTGCCGGTGTCCAGAATGGTTGTGATTCCGGAATGGAGCATGGCGTTGAGGTAGCGCTGATATCCCAGCAGGTCCACGCTGATTCCGTCCCATGCTCCTTGCAGATGGACGTGCAGATCCGCCAAACCCGGCAGGACGCTCTTCCCTTTCGCCTCGATGATCTGTGCATCGCGCGGAACGGTAGCGCCACTGGCCGGGCCTGCATATTCAATCGTGTGCCCGCGGAGAATTACTGCTCCATCCTCGATGGGCCGCCCGCCGAGCCCGTCAATAATCCTTGCATGAAGAATGACAATGGGTTTTTCTTGCGCTGCCAGCCCTTGAAACGAGCACAGCAGCGCAACTCCCATCGCAGATACCAAGCTCCTCCGCTTCATCATCGTTTCTCCTGAATTGTTCGTATGAATCGCGGCATGACCAGGGCCGTGCAACCGCGGTCCTGATCATATACAATCCCCGCGGATAAGCCGATGACCGCTTCGCTCGCAAAACCACGCATCGCCATTGGTTCCGATCACGCCGGATTCTCTGTCAAGGAAACCATCAAAAAGTATTTGGAAGAAGCCGGCTATGCTGTCGAGGACCTGGGCACTCGCTCTGAAGACTCTGTGGACTATCCCGACTTCGGCAAGGCGGTGGGCGGGCGCGTTGCCGCGAAGCAGGATGATCTGGGAATCGTCGTGTGCGGCTCGGGCATTGGGATTTCCATCGCCGCCAACAAAGTCCCCGGCATCCGCGCCGCCCTGGCCCACGACGTCGTCACCGCCCAGCTCGCTCGCGAGCACAACAACGCGAACGTCCTGGCCCTCGGTGCCCGCATCCTCACACCCGCCGCCGCCCTCAAAATGGTCGAGACTTTCCTCAACACGCCATTCGCCGGAGGCCGCCACCAGCGCCGCCTCGACAAAATCACTGCTATCGAACAGGAAGAACACGATCGCGCGACCCCACCGCGCGCCAATAGCACGAGTACATAGTCGGGGACTACTCGAAGGAACAGAAGATTGGGCTATTCGCGCAGAGGTTGCGCGCGGATTTGCCGGACTCGGAATTCCCGCTTGCCGATGGCGTTGGAAATGAATTGATACGCGGTTAGCGGTTCCACTTCGAGATAGTGGCCATTGAGGCGCAGGAACGTGTCCGTCACCGCGAAGCTAATCCGCTTGTTCCCATCCATAAACGCGTGGTTATTCGCCATTGATTCCATCAATGCGGCAGCTTCGTGGATCAAATCGTCGTAATAGCCATTTTGCGGTCAGTAGATGGCGGCCTCAAGCAATCCACGGTCGCGTAAGCCGTGCATGCCACCAAACTCATCGATCAGAAGGCCATGCATTTCCATAGCCTCCGCGACCGTTACATAAGAAAACTCAGCCATCTAAATGGTTATTGGGCAAGAAGCTGGTGCAGCTTTCGATTCTTTTCGGTAGAACGGCGAAAGTGCTTCATGACCTCAGGTCGCACAGTGTTCTGGGAAGGCACCACCACTTCCAGATAGTGCTCGAGCGCCTTCTCCAGCAGGAATCGGCGCGACTGGCCGTTTTACTGGGCTACCTTGGAGAGCCTCGAGTAGAGTTGCGCGTCCATCTCCAACCCGATCTTCCTGGTCGTAACTTTGGCCATGCCAGGTCCTCCGCGACATCAGTATGCACTACGCCATCGTCGTTTGTCTAGATTTATCTAGAATAATCTTCCACTATCTTCTCTAGCCTGTCGCGCTTCCGGCTTCACCACCAATCGCGTCAAGCCATTTGAGAATGTAACCCTAGCTATCCATGTCGCGCCATTTGATATGTAACCGAAGAACGTTTGTTGCTGTTGTGGCTGTGGGAAAGTGGGAATCCCGAAGGGATTTCCAAGC
>Ga0137393_10000106_pt1 | contig 43175 bp, 39 predicted proteins | sample 15con2h34BmetaG_FD_101396 | JGI IMG/M metagenome (GOLD analysis project Ga0137393, IMG submission 101396) | Vadose zone soil microbial communities from Angelo Coast Range Reserve, California, USA - 15con2h3.4B metaG | ecosystem: Environmental > Terrestrial > Soil > Vadose zone > Saprolite...
ATTCATCATGTGTACGTGGCCGGCGTCACCGACCCGACCCACTTCGTGGACGTCACCGCCACGATCGAGGCGGGCATCGCGTCGCTGCGTGAGCACAAGGCGTACATCGACGGCCTCGGCCGCGCCTTCGACCCGGACGAATTCCTGCGCAACATGGCTGGATACCTCGGCATGGCGGCCGGCTGCGAGTACGCGGTAGGTTTCCGCCGCTACGTCACCGGCTGACCGCGCCCTGGGGCGGCGCGATCCTTAGGCCGACGACCCCCGGGCCTCATCGGCGGTGGCCGCTGGCTCGTAGCCGGGGGGCGGCCCGATGGCCGACGCCTCGGGGCCGAAGGATTCCACATAGCGGGCGAATATCTCGGCCCAGCGCTGGCCCGGCCGCTGGCCCGGCCGCTCGCCGTCGAGGTGGTAGATGAGCATGTCGAGGCATTCGTGCCAGCCGGCGCTGTCCCGGGCGGCCTTGCCGACCTCGTTGAACGTGTCCAGGAGGGTGAGCGTGCTGCCGCCGTCGCCCTTCTTGACCTCAAGCCGGATCACGTCGGTGCCCCAGCGGAATTCCAGCAGCGACGGCGGCGCGTACGCGAGCACCTGGCCGTCGAAGTCTGGTCCCCGGCCCTGCGGGTCGCGGAAGGTCAGCGGGCTGCCCACGATCCACTCGCCGCTGATGGTGTGCGGGAACCACGCCCGCAGGTGCTCGGGTTCGGTGATGGCCCGCCACACCTTCTCCGGAGGGTGAGCGAGGGCGCGGGTGAAGCGCAGCCGCCAGCGTCCGTCTATCTCTTCCAGGGTGCCTTGCCTCCGGGCCTCATCCGGTCGGCTCATCCGGGACTCCTCCGTTCGCCGTGGTCCATCTGGCCGAGGTGGGCTTCGAGCTTGTCCAGGCTGGTGGCCCAGGCCTGGCGGTAGGGGGCCAGCCACGCGTCGAGTTCCCGCAGTGGGCCCGGCCGCAGCCGATAGAGCCGCCGCTGCTCATCCACGCGCGCCTCCACCAGCCCGGCCTCGCGTAGCACCCGCAGGTGCTTGGACACCGAGGGCTGGGTCGCCGACAGCTCCGCCACAAGCTCGCCCACCGAACGCTCCCGATCGCGTACCAGATCGAGGATCTGGCGCCGCCTGGGCTCGGCGAGCACCTCGAATACCGTTGTCACCTCCGTATCATGCTCGCCCAGGCATATGCCTGTCAAGGCATATGCCTGGGCGGGCGCGTGCCTGCCTGGCGGCGGTCGCTGTGTCATGCATCGTTGCTGGCCTTTCGCGGTAGTGATCACCCGGTCATGGCTGCATGCCGGACTCGGCCCAGCGCTGGAAGAGAAGGATCTTGTCGTCGGCCCAGGCGCCATCGCAGGGCATGGAACCGTTGCGGAGCCGTTCGAGGATGTCCGGCCCGTGGGCCTTGACGTCGTCGTGGGACCACAGATCGAACGCGAACGTCATCGACTGGCGGTCCCGCTGGCGGAACAACGGCTGGATGTGCGCGGCAAAGCTCACCGCCTCCCCGGGCCCGGGCACCGCCACCGGCCGGCTGTCCTGCTCATCCTGTGCCGGACCGGCCGGGGCGTCTGGCGGTCCGGCCGCGCCCCAGTCCCAGCGCGGCATGGTGGTGCCGCCCGGTGGCGGGGCGTCGGGCTGTGACTGTGCCACGGCCACCCGGGAGCCCCATTCGATACAGGACAAGAACGCCGCCCGGAACGATGGGTCGGCAGGCAGGCCCGCCTCGTCGGCAGCGCGGCCGGCCAGGGCGACCCAGCGGGCCCGTTGCTCCTCGGTCAGCGCCCGGCCGGCGTGCCGCGTGGCCATCTGCGGAAACCCTCCGCGCTGCTGGCTGTAGTGGGCCGGACCGCCGAAGGCCTCGCCCAGCCACATTGCCTCCCACCGGGGATGGTCGGCCGGCATGTTCGCGAACACGGGAGCCAGCGACGGGTCGGCGGGGACGTGCTTCTCGTACAGCAACCGGGTCATCCGGGTCAGCGCGGGAAACCCGCCCGCCCACTCGAAGAGCGTCGGCTCGTGGCCGGGCCCAGGCACCGGGTCGCGGAACTCGACGTACCAGTGCATGCCGCTGCAGAAGGGCTTGTTCTGCGAGTGCCCGCACCGGCACACGGCGTAGTGCTCCAGCGACGCACCCGAGTTGCGGGCCACGTCCCCGCCATCGGCGTCGGTGAGCGCGATCCCGCCGGTTATCCGGTAGGGGCCGTCCTTGGTCACCTCGATGGCCTGCTCCCGCCCGCCATGCCAGTCGACCTGGTCGCGGGCCTCACGGCCGTCGACCGCGAAACTGAGCGCACCGGACGGGCAGTCACGGACGGCCCGGGTGATCTCATCAAGCCTGCCTCCGCTGGGGGCGACGAATGGCTCCCCGCCGGTCCGGAAGACAGTGGCCAGGCGGTCGGTGCACAGACCCGAGTGCTGGCAGATCCCCCGGTTGTCGAAGATCGTCACCTGCTGGCCGGCATACGTGTCGCGCCGGTCGGGGACCCGCTTGGGATCCTTGGTGTCGGTGAAGCCGATGCGGGCGTGCGTGCCGTCACAGAGCGGCTTGGCGGACGAGGCGCCGCAGCGGCACAGCGCCATCTGCGGGGTGGGCCGCGTCTGCTCACCGAGGTGGCTGAGCAGACGTGGCACGTTCGTCACCAGGTACGGCCCGTTGCTGGCCGTCTGGATCACGGCCGGCAAACCGTTCTGAAGATCCCAGAGTTCGGCGAGCCGGCTGGCTTGCTCGTCCGCCGAGCCAAGCACGCACGCCAAATACTGCAATGCCGCGGTCGCCTCGGCCAGTTCCGGCGGGGCACCGCCAGCCTCGGCTAGGCGGACCCGCAGCCGCGTCGCCGTCTTGGCCGCCTCCCACACCAGATCCGGTATCCCGGGCGGCGTGGCCGCCACCTGGCCGCCGCGCTCCACGGCTTGCGCACCGTCCGCCCCGGAACCACCGGCCGAGCCCCCGGCCGCGGAACCACCGGCGCCGGTTGGGGACCGGCCGAGCGCGTCCGCGAGCGGCCGCAGCACGCTGGTGCACATCCGCGCTGCCACGCCGCTGTGCCGGGTGGCGCCGGCGGCCGAGCCGCTGGCCACCGCCGTCACTACCGCGGCGGCGGCGTCGAACACCTCAGCCAGGCCACGTCGCTCATCGCTGTCTCGCCGCACCCCGGCCACGGTCTGTGCCAGCTCACGGGCGCTTGCGAGCAGCGAGTCGAGCTCGGCGGACGTCACGGCGGCCGGCCCGAAGGACCGAAGGGCATGCGAACTCTCCGCAGGCAGGTGACCGGCCAGGGTCCGCGCCAGTTCCCTCAGGGCGGCCGCGACCGGTTCCAGCCGGTCGGTGATCCGCTGGCCTCGTCCCGCCTGCAGTTCCTCGCACAGCCAGGCCGCCTCGTCCAGCCGCTCGGCCAGCAACGCCCAGGCCGCGCCGCGGTGCGGCATCAGGTAGTCGCTTTCGTAGAACAGCTCGAAGCTGGGACCTGCGGTGCTGCCTTCGTGATCCGGCCCCGCTGGCAGCGTGGTGATCAGGTCACCGAGCGGCTTGACGACCCGGAACATCAGGGCGATCGTCGCATCGGCCAGCGCGGCGAGCTGGGCGTCAGTCTCGTCCGTGTGCGCGAAATAGCGCTCGAAGATCTGCAGCAGGATCTCGTACGCGACGTTGAACAGGTCCGTGACGCGGGCCGTCAACGGGTCGGTGATCAGCGCAATCTGGGCGTCACGCTCGCTGGGACGCACGTTGGCCGCGATGACCGGGCGGACCGGGTCGAAGGCCGGGTTGGCGTCTTTCATCTGCTCGTACTCATCGAGGATTTCCACGAAGCGTCCGAAGTGCGCGTTCCGCCAGTCTCCCCGCGGGCCTTCGCCCTGCTCCAGGATCGTGTCGATGGCCTTTTGCGCCGACGCCACCCCGGTCACCGAGACCAGCTCCGGCCAGCGGAAATGCTCCTCGGTCGCCTGTGCCCTGGGCGGCCCGACGAAGAGCCAGCTCTCGCCGTACTTCTCGGCCAGGTGGGCGACGCCCTGCTCGATGGACCGGTAGAGATGCCCGACCGTCGCGAAGTCCTGTCCCCGCGGAACGATGTCACGCTCGCTTATCAGCGGAGCCGCGCGGTCGGCGGCCGCCAGCCCCTCGGCGTCGTCGAGGTCCATCCCCTCGGGACGCTCCAGGAACATGAAGTGGCGCAATGCCTGCTCCCCAAAGGGCAGCAGGGCCAGTTGCACCCCAGCCGGGTAGTGGCCAGCGGGATGAGGCAGGTTCGGCCGGGCCAGGTGCGGGGCCGCGCCGATCGCTGACAGCAGGTTGTGCACCAAGGACAGGTGCAGCATTTCCTGGGTGGCCACATGGGAGATCAGTTTCCGCCAGCGGGTGACAGCCGCAAGCTCCGCCTCGGTCAGCCCCTCGTCGGCCGCCTGCTTGAGGGAGAAAGCGGCGAACAGGTACTGGCACATGATGCCGTGCTCGAGCTCAGCCGCCTCGCACAGCATGTAGATCAGTGCCTCGCGGTGCTCGATCACAAACGGGGCCTCCGGCGCGGCCAGGCCCCCTCGGGTGGCGATCAGCTGAGCCAGCCTGCCACGCCCGGCGCCCTGCGCTGCGGCGCTGGCCTTGTCGTCCTCGCTGGTCATGAATGTCCCTCCGCTACGTAGCCACCTGGCGCTTGGACCGCCCTGGTGAGGCCCGGCCGGGGCCGGCGTGTCCCGGTACCATCGGCCGGGATGAATATCGAGCTGCGGCACCTGCGGTACTTCGTCGCCGTCGCCGAGGAAGCCAGCTTCACCTCCGCGGCGCGGCGTGTCCACGTCGCCCAGCAGGTCATCAGCTCCCAGATCCGGCAGCTCGAAGACTTTCTCGGCGTCCGGCTCCTGGAACGGACGAGCCGCGGCGTGGAGATCACCGCTGCGGGCAGCGCCTTCCTTGACAGCGCACGTGACACGCTAGCCACCCTCGATCGCGGCGTCACCGCGGCGCGCAACACCGCTCACGTGATTCGCGGCCGGCTGAACGTCGGCCTGAACGTCGCCGCGGCCGGTGAGACACCGACTACTCTCCTGGCGGCGTTCCAGCAGGCGCACCCGCAGATCGAGGTCAGCCTGCGGACCTTCGATCTCACCCAGCCGGCGGCGGGCCTGCTCGACCACACCACCGACGTCGCTTTCGTCCGGCCCCCCATCTGCGCACCCGGGATCAGCCTTGAGCCCATCGCGGAGGAGCCACGCGTGTTCGTCCTGCCAGCAGGCCATCCGCTGGCCCAGCGCGACAAGCTCGGGCTCGCCGACGTGGCCGGGCTTCCCTGGATCGCCGCGGAAGCCGCGACCGACGGCTGCGACCCGGTCCGCTGGCGGGACGACTGGCTTATCGACCCCCGGCCAGGAGGTGACCAGCCGATCATCGGAGCCGTCGCCCGGACCATCGACGAATGGCGAGAACACGTCGTCGCCGGGCACGGCATCAGCCTCTGCCCGGCGTCCGCCGAGACCTTCTACGCCCGCCCGGGTCTCGCGTTCGTGGCCAGCCAGGGTGTGCCGCCCTCCGTGATCTGCGTCGCGTGGCGGGCCGACGACACCGCGCCGACGGTGCACCGGTTCGTCGACCTGGTCACCGTGGCCGCCCAGGTGGTGCCCCATCCATCCGCGATAGCTCCTTGACCACGCCCGACTCATCGACGATCACGATCGTCGCGCGCACCGACATGGCCGTCGCCTCATCGACCGCCGCGGCCATCAGCCGCCGCGACAACTCCGCCGACACGTCGGCCGCATCGCCCACGTTTCAGCATTCGTGGCCAAATCACCCACCCCCAGTCTGTAAGCTCCGCCGGCCGACGCCGCCAGTCACCCGTCCCGGACCATCCTCAACCGGGACACCCATCCGCAGCCAACACTTGATGCGGATGGGTGCACAGCCGGCACAGGTAGCTCGTGGGCCCGGATCGCTGCGGTTGCGCTGCTCGCGCGAGAATTGCGGGTCTGGCGCCGGAAACGGTCTGGCGACGGAAAGGTGGTGCGGGATGTCCGGGCGACCGGCCAACTGGGCGGGCAACGTGGTGTACCAGGCCGACCGGGTGCACCGGCCGCGCTCGCTGGAGGAACTCCAGGACCTGGTCTCCACGAGCAGCAAGGTTCGCGCCCTGGGCACCGGGCACTCGTTCAACCGGATCGCGGACTCCGCCGGGGTACTGGTCTCGACCGCCGGTCTGCCGCCGGTCATCGACATCAGCCCCGACCGGGCGACCGTCACCGTCAGCTCCGGAATCCGGTATGGGGAACTGGCCCAGCGCCTGCACGCCGAGGGGCTAGCGCTGCACAACCTGGCGTCGCTGCCGCACATCTCCACCGCCGGCGCGTGCGCGACAGCGACCCACGGCTCCGGGGACGCCAACGGCAACCTGGCGACGGCCGTCGCGGCGATCGAGACGGTCACGGCCGACGGCGAGGTGACGGTCCTGTGCCGGGACGCCGACGGTGACCGCTTCCGGGCCGCCGTGGTCGGCCTGGGCGCGTTCGGCATCGTCACGAGGATGAGCTTGGACATCATCCCGACATTTGACGTTCGGCAAGATGTTTTTGAGGATCTGCCCGGTGAACAGCTGAAGGCCCACTTCGAGGAGATCTTCTCCAGCGCCTACAGCGTGAGCGTGTTCACCAGCTGGCTGGGCTCGCGGCACAGCATGGTGTGGCTCAAACGCCGGATCGGCGAGCACGATTCGTGGAGACCGCAGGCACGGTGGATGGGCGCGAGGCGGGCGGACCGGCCACGGCACCCCCTTCCCAGCGGCCCGGCCAGCTACGCCACACAGCAACTGGGCGTGCCCGGTCCGTGGCACGAGCGGCTCCCGCATTTCCGGCTCGACTTCACGCCCAGCAGCGGCGAGGAAATCCAGACCGAGTACCTGCTGCCGCGGCATCTGGCGGCGGAGGCGCAGGACGCGATGGCCGGCCTGGGCGAGCGTATGGCCCCGGTCCTGCAGATCTCAGAGATCCGCACCGTCGCCGCGGATGACCTGTGGATGAGCCCGAGCTACCAGCGGGACACCGTCGCGCTGCACTTCACCTGGATCAACGACACCGCGGCCGTCCTCCCGGTGCTCGCCGCGATGGAGGACCGGCTCGCGCCCCTCATGGCGAGGCCGCACTGGGGAAAGCTGTTCACCGTGCCCGCACCGGCCGTGAGCGCGCTATACGAGCGCTCAGCCGATTTCGCGGCCCTGCTCAGCCGGGCCGACCCGGCCGGCAAGTTCCGCAACGACTTCATCAACCAGTACTTCCCCCTCGTGCCCTGACACGGCCGGGCCGAGCTTGCCCAACGGAATTGGCTGTGGTCTGTCCACGTTGTTTGATGGTGCTGATCCCCCCACTCGCTTCGGTGGGTGGGCGCGGGCCCCGTCCTTGTGGCGGGGCCTTTGCTTTGAGCCCGGTTCACCACTTCCCCGGGCGAGCAGGGCACCGCGATCATGGACGTGGGTGCGGTCAGGGGCGGGTGGGCAGGACGAGGAGTTGCAGGAGGTGCTCGGCTTCCGCGTCTGGGTCGCTGGTTAGGCCGGTGTGTACCGGTCCGGGCTGGACCACGGTGCTCCTGGGGGCGGTGAGCCAGCGGAACCGGCGGCCGATGTCCTCCAGGCCGGCCGGCCCGGCTGGTGCCTGCGGCCCGCATGTCTGCGCGGCCGCGTGCAGGGCGCGCTCGATCCCGGCGACGTCCGCCGAGGGATCCAGGGCACGCAACCGGTCGATATCGAGGTAGACGCGCGCGCCCAGGTACTTCAGCGGGCGGCAGTAGAGCAGGACGCCGGCGTTCATGGCCTCCCCGCGGTCCACCCGGGGCACCACCCGCAGCACCGCGTACTCGAAGGCGTGCCGTTCGCCGGTCATGACCGCGGCCCGGCCCCGGAGTGGTCCCGCGGGCCGGTGAGCCAGGCCGGCCGACCCTGGCCGGCCGCCGCCCGGTGCACACGGGGGGCCCCGCTGGCCGCCGCCGCGCGCAGGCCAGGCAGCCACGCCTGCCGCGCGCGCAGCCGGCTGGCGACCTGGGTGACGTAGGCGTCGCGGACCTGATCGGGCCGGTCGAAACCGGGCTCATCCACCAGCCACTCCTCGGGGATATCCGCGGCCGCCTCGCCCACCAGGCGCTCCGTTATCAGAACGGAAAGTTCCTGGTCAGCCTCGTCGACTCGGGCGCCGAGCCCGACCAGCGCATGGTCGGCCGCATCATACGGGCGCGCCGCGGCCGCCGCCGCGGTCTCCCACCGGTGATGGAAGGTCAGCGTCGCCCCGTGATCGATGAGATACAGCTTTCCGTGCCACAGCAGCATGTTCGGGTTGCGCCAGGACCGGTCGGCGTTGCCGACCAGGGCGTCGAACCACATGACCCGGCCGGCCAGCAGCCCGTCGACCCCGCCCATGGCGGCGTCGAAGTCCAGGGCGCCCGGCAGGTAGTCGATACCCAGGTTGAGCCCGGCACTGGCCCGCAGCAGATCCTGGACCTCCTGATCGGGCTCCCCCGGGGCAAGCGCCGGATCCAGGTCCACAGTCACCTGGTCCGGCACCGCGAGGCCGCAGGCGCGAGCCAGCCGCGCGCTGACCACCTCCGCGATCAGCGCCTTCCGCCCCTGCCCCGCACCGCGGAACTTGACCACGTAGGTGCCCAGGTCATCGGCTTCCATCAGGCCCGGCAGGGATCCGCCCTCGCGTAGTGGCGTGACATAGCGGATCGCGGTGACGTGAGGGAGCACAACGTCGCAGCGTACGCCGAGGACAGCCCCGGCATCCACCGCGTTCTCCGGCCGACGGCCGCCCAGCCGCTGCCGGGCGGCCCTGCCGCCGGCCCGCTACCCTGCGGCCGGCCCGCTACCGGGCGGCGAGGACGATCCAGACCGGGCCGAGGGCGAACGTCATTGGCTGGCCTGAGGTGGTGGTGAACGTGGTGCCCACATTGGCGTTCGGGCGGGACCACTGCGCGTGCCACTCCTTCCCGTCCCGCAGCACTAGCGCGGTGCCGGAACCGGTCGTCTCCGCGTACGGCGGCCGCACCCCCTGTTCGAGGAATCGGGAGGTGCGCACCGTCGTGTACTGGATGACGACGGTGGCCGCGCCGAGCTGGCCATCCTCGGTCGTGCCCGCGGGCGTGCCGTCCATCCAGACCAGCCACCGCGCCTTGGCCGCCGACCACCGGAACGTGAACGAGGCGGCCGGGTAGGCCGCGGACGCGGAAGCCGCGACTGTGCCGCCCGGGGGGGCGGGCCCGAACCGGAAGCCGATGTCATGGGCGGTGCTCGCGCCGTGCGCCTCGGCGACCAGTTGCCGGGTGTGCGCGTACAGGTTGTGCGGCACCAGCCGGTTCGGGTCACGGTAATAGCCGCCGGCGATGCCGGCGTACAGGTCCACGATCCGCGCGTTATGCACTACCGGCACCAGCTGCGGCTGGGCGCCGGAGTAGGCGAAGGCCGGCCGGCCGAATTGGCGCAGCAGCTCAAGGTCGTCTTCCCGGCTGCTGCGCACCGGCCCGATGACGGGCGGGAAGCGTGAGGAGAAGACCGCGAGTATCCGGCTCAGCCCACCCTCGACCGGCAGGAGATACACGATGTCGGCAGCGGTCAGGCCGGTCGGCGGCCGCGCATCCACAATGTTGTCGATCTTCACGGCCAGCACCGGGCCGAGCGATTTCACCAGCTCTCCAGTGAACGGCGACCGCAGCGGCACTGCGGGCCGGGTCGGGGTGGGGGTTGGCCGCGGGCGGGGCTTCGGCGGGCTGCCGCCGCCGCCTCCCAGCAAGACGATCCCGGTGGCAACGAGCGCAGCGACGACGATGACGACCGACGCGATGGCGATGGCGCGACCGCGCGGCGTCCCGGTAGCTAGACGCCAGATCCTTCCCACCAACGGCAGCACTCCCGAGTGAGGCGGTGGATCACAGCACGGGTCGTGCCGCAGGCATATTCTGTACCTGAGAGTTACCTCCCGGCAACCACAGGCTACCCCGGAGGCCAGGTGTGCACAGGCTCGTTGCTGTGCATGTGTTCGATGTAGCGCTGTGTCATCTGCCGGAGCGCCGCGTTCCGGGACATCCGACCGCCCCGCTCCAACGCGTGCACGGTCTCCGCCTGCCAGGTGGCCCCGGTCCGCCCGGCCAGGCAGCGCTGCTCGATGATGCCCAGGTACCGCTCCGCGTGCCGGGAGTCCACTCCCCACCGGCGCAGCCCCTCGCGGGCCAGCGGCAGCAGGCAGCGCAGGGTGAGCTCGGTCGCCGGGACCACGCCCAGGCCCGGCCAGTACAGGCTCGCGTCGATCCCGTGCCTGGCCGCCTCAAGCAGATTGTCCCCGGCTGCCGCGAAGGACATCCTCGTCCAGATCGGCCGCTCCGCCTCGGCGAGTGCCCGGACCAGACCGTAGTAGAAGGCGGCATTGGCGACGACGTCTGCGACCGTCGGGCCGGCCGGCAGCACCCGGTTCTCGACCCGTAGGTGGGGCTGGCCGTCCGCCACCGCGTAGACCGGACGGTTCCAGCGGTACACCGTGCCGTTGTGCAGGGTCAGCTCGGCCAGTTCCGGGGTGCGGCCCTGCTCCAGCTGGGTCACCGGATCCTCGTCCTCACACAGCGGCAGCAGCGCCGGGAAGTAGCGGATGTTCTCCTCGAACAGGTCGAACACCGAGGTGATCCACCGCTCCCCGAACCACACCCGGGGCCGCACCCCCTGCGCCTGAAGCTCCTCCGGGCGGGTGTCGGTGGCCTGCTGGAACAGCGTGATCCGGGTCTCCCGCCACAGTTCCCGGCCGAACAGGAACGGCGAGTTCGCTCCCACGGCGACCTGCACGCCGGCCACGGCCTGGGCGGCGTTCCAGTAGATGCCGAACGACTCCGGGCTGACCTGGAGGTGACACTGGACACTGGTGCAGGCGGCCTCGGGCATGATGTTGTCCACGTGAGTGAGCAGATGCTCCGGACCCTCGATCAGGATCCGGGCATCCTCGCCGCGCGCCGCGAAGATCTGCTCGTTCAGCAGCCAGTAGCGCGGGTGGGCGGACATCGACTCCTCCCCCACGTCGCCCTCGCGCAGGGTGGGCAGGATACCGATCATCGCCAGCCGGCAGCCCACGTCGCGCGCCCGGCGGTCGGCGCGCTGCAGGCTGTCCCGCACATGAGTCTCCAGCTGGGCCAGGGTATCGCCGGACAGCGGCCGCGGCGGCACGTTGATCTCCAGGTTGAACTGGCCCAGCTCGGCCGCCCAGTCCGGATCGTCGATCGCCTTCAGCGCCGCCGCGCTCTTCATCGACGGCGTCCCGGCCTCATCCACCAGATTGAACTCGATCTCGAGTCCCACCCGCTGCGACGCGGTCTCGAACCTCGACTCGCGGAGCATCCGGGCCAGGACATCCAGGCAACGACGCACTTTCTCGCGGTAGCGGCGCCTGTCTTGCTGGCTCACCGTGATCGCCGGAACTTCTCTACCCATAGGCCCTCCCACGCCCTGACCATGGAAAATGGCCTCCCCATCACCCTGACATGCCAGGAGCCTGGTGACCAGATGGGACATTTAGCACAATCGCCGGTTTAGGGATTAAACCTTCTTCGACCCGCGGAGCGACCTCGCGGGTGGAGGCGTTCAGTGACGTCGCGGGCGCGAAGCGACGCCGCGGCACCGGCCGGCGGCGGGGCCGCGCGGTGACGCCACGTGAACGAAAGCGACGCCCCGGCACCAGCCATATCCGTGGCCGCGTGACGTGACGTGCGCGAAGCGGCGCCGCGGCGACGGGGTGACGCGGCGACCTTACTGACCGATCAGGCCTGGCTGAGCGCGCCCTCGACCCACTCCCGCAACATTGGCAGTGGCATGGCCCCCGCCTTGCGCGCGATGACCTCGCCCTTCCGAAGCACCATCAGGGTGGGGATGGCCTGCACAGTGAACCGCTGCTGCAGCTTGGGCGCCTCATCCACGTTGACCTTGACCAGCTTCACTCGGCCCGCCATGTCGCGGGCGAGTTGCTCCAGGGCGGGACTCACCATGCGGCACGGGCCGCACCAGGGCGCCCACATGTCGACCACGACGGGGATAGCCGACGCCTCGGCGACCTCCGCGAACGTGTCCTCACCCGCGGCGGCGATCCACGGCAGCGGCTGGTGGCAGTTACCGCACCGGGGGGTTCCACTCGCGGCGGCCGGCACGCGGTTCATCTTGCCGCAGTTCTCGCATCGGATCAGCTCGGCTGGTTGTGGCCCTGCTTGTTGTGGCCCTGCTTGTTGTGGCATTGGTGCTCACCCGGGGTTCTCGTAGCTGACGATGATCTCGCCCTCGGCCGCGTCCACCCGGATCACAGCGCCGTCCTGGACGTCGCCGGCCAGTAGCGCGCGTCCGATGCGGGTCTCCACGTCGCGGGCGATGAAGCGGCGCAGCGGGCGGGCCCCGTACACCGGGTCGAAGCCCTGATTGGCGATGAACTGCCGGGCCTCCTCGGTGAGTTCCAGCGTCAGCGACCGGGCGGCCAGCCGCTCCCGCAGGCCGTTGAACATCAGGTCGACGATGCGCTCGATCTCCGGCTGGGTCAGCGGCTTGAACAGCACGACGTCGTCGAGGCGGTTGAGGAACTCCGGCCGGAAGTGGCTGCGCAGGGCACCCATCAGCAGGCTGCGGGCGTCCGGCTTGATCTCCCCGTCGGACGTCACGCCGTCGAGGAGGTATTCCGAGCCGATATTGGAGGTCATGATGATGACCGTGTTACGGAAGTCGACCGTGCGGCCCTGGGCGTCGGTGAGCCGGCCGTCGTCGAGCACCTGGAGCAGCGTGTTGAAGACGTCCGGGTGCGCCTTCTCGATCTCGTCGAAGAGCACCACCGAGTAGGGTTTGCGCCGCACCGCCTCGGTCAGCTGGCCGCCCTCCTCGTAGCCGACATAGCCCGGCGGCGCCCCCACCAGGCGGCTCACCGTGTGCCGCTCCTGGTATTCGCTCATGTCCAGGCGGATCATGTTGTCCTCGGTGTCGAAGAGCGCCGCGGCCAGCGTCTTGGCCAGCTCGGTCTTGCCGACCCCGGTCGGCCCGAGGAACAGGAACGAGCCGATCGGCTGGCGCGGATCCTTGATGCCCGAGCGGGCCCGGATGATGGCGTCCGCCACCGCCTGGACCGCTTCGTCCTGGCCGACGATCCGCTCGTGCAGGATCTCGTCCAGCCGGAGCAGCTTCTCCCGCTCCCCCTCCTGGAGCCGGCTGACCGGAATGCCGGTCCACCGGGAGACGATCTGGGCGATCTCCTCATCGGTGACGACCTCGCGCAGCAGCCGCGCGCTGCCCTGCTTGCTGGCCAGTTGCTCCTCTTCGGCGCGCAGCCGCCGCTCGAGTTCCGGCAGCTTGCCCAGGCGCAGTTCCGCCGCCCGGTTGAGGTCGTAGGCCTGCTCGGCCCGCTCGGCCTCCAGGCGCAACTGCTCCATCTCCGCCCGCAGCGCCTGCACCTTGCGCAGCGCCTGGCGTTCCGATTCCCACTGCGCCCGCATCGCGTCGGCCTCGGCCCGCAGGTCGGCCAGTTCCTTGCGCAAATCGGCGAGGCGCGACTGGGACGCCTTGTCCTTCTCCTTGGACAGCGCCGCCTCCTCGATCTCCAGCCGCATCACCCGGCGGGTGAGCTCGTCGAGTTCGGCGGGCATGGAGTCGATCTCGGTGCGGAGCATCGCGCACGCCTCGTCCACCAGGTCGATCGCCTTGTCAGGCAGGAACCGGTCCGAGATATAGCGGTGGCTCAGGGTCACGGCGGCGATCATGGCGCCGTCGGAGATCTTGACCCCGTGGAACACCTCCAGCCGCTCGCGCAGGCCGCGCAGGATCGAGATGGCATCCTCGACCGACGGCTCGTTGACGAGGATGGGCTGGAACCGCCGTTCCAGAGCCGCGTCCTTCTCGATGTACTTGCGGTACTCGTCCAGCGTGGTCGCGCCGATCATGTGCAGTTCGCCGCGGGCCAGCATCGGCTTGAGCATGTTGCCCGCGTCCATGGCCCCCTCGGCGGCGCCGGCGCCGACGACTGTGTGCAACTCGTCGACGAACAGCAGGATGCGCCCGGCCGCCGCGGTGACCTCGCTGAGCACCGCCTTCAGCCGCTCCTCGAACTCGCCCCGGTACTTCGCCCCCGCCACCAGCGATCCCATGTCCAGCGCGAAAACGACCTTGTCCCGGAGCCCCTCGGGCACATCTCCCCGGTGGATCCGCTGGGCGAGGCCCTCGACGATGGCGGTCTTGCCGACACCAGGGTCGCCGACGAGAACCGGGTTGTTCTTGGTCTTGCGGGAGAGAATCTGCACCACGCGCCGGATCTCAGAGTCCCGGCCGATGACCGGATCGAGCCGGCCCGCGGCGGCGTCCGCGACCAGGTCGCGCCCGTACTTCTCCAGCGCCTCGTAAGCAGCCTCCGGCATCGCGGATGTAACTCGCTGATTGCCGCGGATTTTCGTGAGGTATTCAAGGAACTTGTCCTTGCTGAGACCCTGTTGCTGCAGCAGTCGGCCGGCGGCCGAGGTGGACCCCTCGTCGATCATCGCCATGACGAGGTGCTCGACGGACACGTACTCGTCCTTGAGCCGCCGGGCCTCGCGCTCCGCGGCGTCCAGCAGGCGGGACAGCCGCTGGGTGACCGCGATCTGGCCGGGTGCCACGCCCGGGCCGCTGACCCGCGGGCGGCGGCCAAGCTCCGCCTCGACGTCAGCCCGCAGCCGGTCCGTGTCCACTCCCGCCTGCCCGAGCAGCCGCGACGCCAGGCCGTCAGGCTGATCGAGCAGCGCGAGGAGCAGATGCTCCCCGTCCACCTCGGTGTGCCCGAATCGGAGCGCCTTGGTCTGCGCGTCGTGCAGCGCTTCCTGCGACTTCTGCGTCAGTCGGTTCGGGTCCACAGCTGGCCTCCAGAGCCTAGGACTTACGGCGAGCTGCCGCCTCAAGGGCCTCGATCCGGTCGAGCAGGTCCGCGACGAGGCCGAGGGCCGCGTAGTTGAGGGCGAACCCGGCGCGCAGGCGCTCGGCCCGGGCCATGGCCGCGAGTTGCGACGGGGCGAACCACAGCCGCCCCGCCCGGTCGGTTTCCGCGTCCAGCACGCCCAGGGTGACCAGCCGGCGGACCAGGTCAGGGTGGGTTCCGGTGGCACGGGCGAACGTTTCGAGGTCAAGGCGCGCGGGCCGGGCCAGTGCGTAGGTCACCGTTGCGTGCACGCTCATTGTCACCTTCGGGCTCACTGGCGCCTCCCGGCTCAGGGGCGCATCCGAGTTCACTGGCGCCTCCCGGCTCACGGGCGCGTCCGAGTTCACTGGCGCCTCCTCGGATCGAACGTGGACTTGGCGGCGAGTTCCTCGAACAGGCGCCGCTCCTCCGCCGAAAGCTCCTTGGGCACCACGATCCGGACCTCGGCGAACAGGTCACCTGGCTTTCCCCTGGGGTTCGGCAGGCCACGGCCGCGGAGCCGCAGGCGGCGGCCGCCTGAGGTGCCGGCGGGAACCTTCACCTTGGCCTCGCCGTCTGGGGTGTCCACGGCGGCGGTCGTGCCGAGGGCGGCCTCCCACGGCGCGAGCGGCAGCTCAACATACAGATCGCGGCCTTCGACGCGATACTTCGGGTGCGGGGCGATGCGGACGATCAGGTAAAGATCACCGGCGCCGGCGCCCTCGGTACCACGGCCGCCCTGGCCAGCCAGCCGGATCCGCTGACCACTGGTGACGCCGGCCGGGATGGTGACCTCCAGGGTCCGCGTCTCCCCGCCGCCTTCGAGGGTGACAGAACGCCGGGTGCCGCGGTACGCCTCCTCCACGGTCAGCTCGATGACCGCTTCCTGGTCCGCGCCGGGGATAGGCCCCCATCCCCGGCCCGCCCGGCCGCCGAACATCCCGCCGAACAGGTCGTCGAGGTTGATGTCCTCCCCGAACCCCGCGGTGAAACCGGTGTCCGCCGTGGGCCCGCGCCCGGCCCGGCGTCCCGCGCCCGCCCTGCTCCCCCGCCCGCCCGCGCCAGCGGCGGCGCGGTTCCAGGTATCCGGGTCAACGTCGTCCGGAATCCGGCGAAAATCCGCCCCGAACGCGTCGTAGCGGCGTCGTGTCTCAGGATCGGAGAGAACGTCGTAGGACTCGGAGATGTCCTTGAACCGGTCCTCCGCACCGGGGTCCTTGTTCACGTCGGGGTGGTGGGCGCGAGCCAGCTTGCGGTATGCCCGCTGGATCTCGTCCTGGGTGGCGGTCCTGCTCACCCCCAGGATCTCGTAGAAGTCACGGGCCGGTGCCATCAGCCGTCCTTCGCCACTACCACCAGCGCTGGCCGCAGCTGATGGTCACCCTCGCCGTAGGCGGGCCGCAGGACCTCGATCACGGTTCCGGGCTCAGCGTCGGTGCCGGCCCTGGACCCGATCGCGTCGTGACGGGACGGGTCGAAGACCGTGCCCAGGTCGTCGCGGCGGGAGAAGCCCAGCCGCTGCAGGACGCCGGCCGCCTGATCCCGGACCGCCCGGACCCCGTCGATGATCACGGCCGGATCGGCATCTGCATGCGCCAGCGCCAGCTCCAGGTTGTCCAGGACCGGCAGCCACTCGCCCGCGACCCGGGCCCGCTCCCCGGAACGCGCCCGCTCGACGTCCCTGGCGCAGCGTTTGCGCACATTGTCCATTTCCGCCAGGGCGCGCAGCCGCTGGTCCTCCAGTTCGGCGATCCGGGCCTGCAAGGCGCCGAGGGATGGCCCGGAGTCTGCGCGGCTGCCATCCGCTGGAGTTCCCTGCGACAGACCATTGCCCGGTGGCTGACCGCCTGGACCGCCCGGGGGTGGCTGGCCGCCCGGGGGTGGCTGGCCGGCCGGGGGTGGCTGCCCCGGGTCAGTCATGAGTCGTGAATTCGGCGTCGATCACGTCGTCGTCACCCGGAGCCTGGCCAGGGGAACCCGGGCCCGATGGGCCCCCGCCGGACGGTCCCGGGCCGGATGACCCGGACCCCGCGGCGCCGAGGCTCTGGTAGACCTGCTGGAGTTCGCTGGTCAGCGAGCGCAGCCGGTCGAGAGGCGCCTGCTCCTGGATTGCCTGCCTGGCATCGGCCACCAGCGTCTCGGCTCGTGCCTTCTCGTGCACCGGCACCCCTGCTCCGAGTTCACCGAGCCGACGTTCCACCTGGTAGGCGACAGAGTCGAGTTCGTTGCGGGCGTCGGTCAGCTCACGCAGCCGCCGGTCGTCGTCCCGGTGCTGCTGCGCGTCCGCGACCATCCGATCCACTTCGGCCTTGTCCAGGTTGGAGCTCTCGCTGATGGTGATGCGCTGCTCAGCACCGGTGTCCTTGTCCCGCGCGGAGACGTTAAGGATCCCGTTCGCGTCGATGTCGAAGGTGACCTCGATCTGCGGTTCACCGCGCGGCGCGGGCCGGATGTTCTCCAGCCGGAACCGGCCGAGTACCCGGTTATCGGCCGCACGCTCGCGCTCCCCCTGCAACACCACCACGTCCACGGCGGGCTGGTTATCCTCGGCGGTGCTGAATACCTCGGTGCGGCGGGCCGGGATCGTGGTGTTCCGTTCGATGACCTTCGTCATGACCCCGCCGAGGGTCTCGATGCCGAGCGACAGCGGCGTGACATCGAGCAGCAGCACGTCCTGGACCTCGCCCTTGATGACCGCGGCCTGGACCGCTGCACCCAGGGCGACCACCTCGTCCGGGTTGACCGTCATGTTCGGGTCCTTGCCGCCAGTCAGGCGGCGGACCAGGTTCTGCACGGCCGGGATCCGGGTGGACCCGCCGACCAGGATCACCTCGTCAATATCGGCGGCGGTGAGCTTGGCGTCCGCCATCGCCTGCTCGACCGGCTTGGTCGTGCGTTCCACGAGGTCGGCGGTGAGCTGGTCGAACTTCGACCGCATGAGCGTCGTGTTCAGGTGCTTGGGCCCGGCCGCGTCGGCGGTGATGAACGGGAGGCTGATCGATGTCTGGGTGACCGATGACAGCTCGACCTTGGCCTTCTCCGCGGCCTCGAACAGGCGCTGCAGCGCCTGCGGGTCGTTGCGCAGGTCGATCCCGTTGTCGCGCTGGAATTCATCAGCCAGGAAGTCGACGATGCGGCGGTCGAAGTCGTCACCGCCCAGGTGCGTGTCACCGGAGGTCGCCCGCACCTCGATCACCCCGTCGCCGATGTCCAGGATGCTGACGTCGAAGGTCCCGCCGCCCAGGTCGAACACGAGCACGGTCTCGTTCTTCCGCTTGTCGAGCCCGTAGGCGAGAGCGGCGGCCGTGGGCTCGTTGATGATCCGGAGCACCTCCAGGCCCGCGATGCGCCCCGCGTCCTTGGTGGCCTGCCGCTGCGCGTCGTTGAAGTACGCGGGCACGGTGATGACTGCCTCGGTGACCTTTTCGCCGAGGAACTTCGAGGCGTCCTCGGCGAGCTTGCGCAAAACCAGCGCGGAAATCTCCTCCGGCGCGTACTGCTTGCCCTGGATCTGGAACCTCGCCGCGCCGTCAGGGCCGGGCACCACGTCGAAGGACACCGCGTTCAGCTCGCTGGTGACCTCGTCGTATCGTCGCCCGATGAACCGCTTCGCGGAGTAGATCGTGCCCTTCGGATTCAATATCGCCTGGCGCCTCGCCAGTTGGCCCACGAGGCGCTCACCCTGTGGCGTGAAGGCCACTACCGAGGGAGTGGTGCGTGCCCCCTCCGCATTGGGGATCAGCGTCGGCTTCCCGCCTTCCATAGCCGCGATCACCGAGTTGGTGGTACCGAGATCGATGCCGACTGCCACTGCCATCACTACCTCCTACTGCGGTCTCCACCGGCTGCTGCTAATCCGCGAGCATGGTTCACGACCGGGTGCCACCGGCATCGTCGCACCCCGGGCTGGCCACGGGGACACCAGGTCGGCCTCTGGTCTCGGCGCGAGGGGGTTCGCCTCCTCAGAACACCCGCGGCGACCGGTAGGGCCATGGGCAAGCGCCACACCCACCGCACCCGGCTCGATGCCCGGGCGGACACGCGTGGTGACCCGTCGGCCCAGCGGCACGAAGCCAGGGCGCCGCCGGCTATGTCCGGCTCATGTATCTCGCCGCTGATGATCTTGCTCGGGCAGCTGTGCATCAACTCGGTCCTGGCGTACCCCGGTAGCTCGGCCTGAATCACGGGTTCGGCCGGCCCTTCCACTATCTGCCGACCCTTCAATTAGGTGGGCCTCGGCCCCTAAACCGCCGCGGCCATCCGGCGCACCGCCTCCTCCAGCAGCGCGGGCGAGGTTCCCATGTTGAGACGGGCGAACCCACGGCCTTCGGCGCCGAAATCGGGTCCCGGGCTGACCGCCACCCGGCCCTTGTCCAGGAATACCGCAGCTGGATCGTCGCCGAGGCCCAGGGCGCGGCAATCCAGCCAGGCGAGGAAACTGGCCTGCGGTGGCTGGTAGCCGACTTGCGGCAGATGCTCGCGGAGCAGGCGCCCGAGCAGCCACCGGTTCTCATCGAGCTGGGCCAGCGCGGTGTCGAGCCACTCCAGCGCCTCCCGGTAGGCGGCGACCGACCCGAGCACGCCCAGGTGGGACGGGAGCAATGCCTCCCAGCGCTCTTCCATGAGCGCGAAGCCGCGGTCCGATCCGGCTACGGCGAGCCCGCACTTGAGCCCGGGGATGTTCCAGCCCTTGGACGCCGACGTGAAGGTGAACGTCCGGGCGTCGATCTCGTGGCCCAGAGAGAGGAACGGCACGAACTGCGCGCCGGGCAGCACCAGCGGCGCGTGGATCTCATCCACCAGCAGGACTACGCCGTGGCTCTGGCAGAGGCCGCCGATCGCCTCCAGTTGGGCCCGTGACCAGACGCTGCCGGTGGGGTTGTGCGGGCTGCACAGCAAGTAGGCCGCCACGCCCGGTTCGCCCAGCGCGGCATCGAGTGCCGCGAGATCGAGGTCGTAGTGGCCCTGGTCGTCCCGGGCCAGCGGAGATGCCACGATCCGGCGGCCGGAGAAACCGAACCGGAACAGGAACGGCGGATAGACCGGGGGGTTGATGACGATGCCGGAACCTGGGGGCGTGACCGCCTGGACCACCTCGGCGATCCCAGTCATCACATCGGGGACTATGAAGACCCGCGCCGGATCGGGTGACCAGCCCAGCCGGTCCGCCGCGAAGTCCCGGAACGCCTCACCGAGAACGCCTCGGTGGGCGTAGCCGCAGTCACCGAGCGCCAGGGCCGCGGTCACGGCGTCGGTAATCTGCTCAGCCAGATCGAAGTCCATTTCGGCCACGAAGGCCGGCAACACATCCGCGGCGTAGGTCCGCCACTTGAAGCTCTTCCGCTGCCTGAGAGCCTCCAGCGAGCAGCTGCCGAGCAGATCATCCACGTGACCGATGTTAGCGGCGGTCCAGGTGCGTCCGCTCAGGTCGATAACCAGCCGGTTTGACCTGATCGCTAGAACGGCACGGGCTGCAGGTTGTGTGCCGTCGGTACCATGGCCCTGACAGCGAGCGGCTCGAGGTCGACGAGGTCAGCGCGGTTGAGCAGGTCCGCGTCTGTGCGGGATGGGGGCGATACGGATGGCCATTCTTATCCGCACGAGCGACGTCCCTCCTGCGTACCGCTATGACGCCTGGCGGAGCATCGTGTGCGACACGCTCGGCCCGCTCGATTTTCGAAGCGATCCGGATGTGCCGCTGTCGGGTGAGATCGAGGCTGGGCAGCTCGGGCCGGTGAACGTCGGCCGGGTGCAGACTTCCACGCCGCACAGCGTGCACCGCACGCCCAGCCTGATCCGCCGCGGCAGCTCTGAGCTTTACCGGGTCGTGCTGGCCATGTCGGGAAACCCCCGCCTCAGCCAAGATGGCCGGGCCGCGCAGCTCCAGCCAGGCGAGTTCGCGATCTACGACTTCGCCCGGCCTTACGAGCTGGCCTATGACTCGGCGGTCCAGCTGGCGGTGTTCGGCTTCCCGCGCGATCTGCTGGCCCTCCCGCCGGATTCCGTCGGCGGGCTTACCGCGGTTCCCATCGCGGCCGACTGGGGCACTGGCGCTCTGGCTGGGCCTTTGCTTCGCCGCGTGGTCCTGGACCTGGAGACCTATCAGCCGGCCAGCGCAGCCCGGCTGGGCACGGTGATAATGGACCTGGTGACCACGGCTGTGGCCGAGCGTGCCGATCAGGCCGAGTCGCTACCCGTCGAGTCGCGGGAACGAACTCTGCTGTTGCGCATCCACGCATTCATCGAGGAACACCTGGGCGAGACGGAGCTTTCTCCTGGCCTCGTCGCGGCCGCACATCACGTCTCCTTGCGTTATCTGCACCGGCTGTTCGAGGCCCAGGACACGACCGTAGCGGCGTGGATCCGGCGGCGGCGTCTTGAACGCTGCCGCAGGGACCTGGCCGATCCGGCTTTCCATGCCGTATCCGTCGCCGCCGTCGCGGCCCGGTGGGGCCTCCCCGACTCGGCGCACTTCAGCCGGCTGTTCCGGCGTACTTACGGGCTGCCGCCCATCGAATACCGGCGTAACTCCCTCACTTCCCGAGCCTGAGGCGTCGCTCCGGCGTCGGTCAGCAGATCAGACAGGCCGCGTGCGGGTCAGGCTTGAGCGACTCCAAGCCTCGATCCACTGTGCACGGAGAGCGAGGCTAAGTCCGTGCGCGAATCGAGGCTAAGTCCGTGCACGAACAGTCAACTAGCTGGCGCCAGCATCCAAGACCGGTCAGTCCCGTGCTTTGCAGACTGTAGGCGTCCGCGCCACCCAATGAGGGCGACGACGAAGGAAAGGAACCCGCAGATGGCTACGAAGCTGTTCGTCAATCTTCCGGTCAAGGAGCTGAACCGGTCGGAGGCGTTCTTCACCGACCTGGGCTTTCAGTTCTTTGGCATGACGGATGACATGGCGTCCGTGATCATCAGTGAACATACCCAGGTCATGCTGCTGGCCGAACCGACGTTCGCCTCGTTCACGGCCAAGGGCGTCGCCGATGCGACTGTGAACACCGAGGTGATCCTGGTTCTTGGCGTCGAGCGCAGGGATCAGGTGGATGAGCTAATCGACAAGGCCATTGCGGCGGGGGCCAGCCCGGCAGGCACTCCGCAGCAGGGCGGCGGCAGGTACCAGCGTGGTTTCGCCGATCTCGACGGCCACCACTGGGAGGCGCTGTGCCTGGATCAGCCGGCCGGCTGATCGCGGCGGCCAGCGCGGGGCTGACCCGAGCCGACATGATGGGATGCGTGTGATGAGCGGGACGGTAACAGGCCGGGTGAGCTCGGCCGATGGCACCACGATCGTCTTCGACCGGTCCGGCGCCGGACCGGCGGTAATCCTGGTGCATGGCGCGTTCACGGGCCGGGCGCATCCCATCCTGTCGGACGTGGCGGCGGCCCTGGCACCGTGGTTCACGGTGTTCAACTATGACCGTCGTGGCCGGGGCGAGAGCGGGGACACACAGCCCTACGCCGTCGAGCGTGAGGTCGAGGACCTGACTGCCCTCCTTGAGGAGGCAGGCGGATCGGCCATGGTGTTCGGAGGTTCTTCTGGTTCCGGCCTGGCGCTTGAGGCCGCAGCGCGGAACCCGGCCATATCGAAGCTGGCCGTGTGGGAGCCGCCATACCACGTCGATGAGAGCGCGCCGGAACTGTCGCACGATTTCGCGGCGCAGCTCGACGCCCTGGTCAAGGACGGCAGGCGCGGGGACGCGGTCGAGCTGTTCATGGTTCAGGCGGCCGAGGCTCCCGTCGAGGCGGTGGCCGCGATGCGGCTACAGCCGTCCTGGCCAGAAGCCGAGGCTGCCGCGCACACCCTGGCCTACGAGGCCGCTGTCATGGGGCCCGGGAATGCACTACCCGCCCAGCGACTGGCGGCCATTACCCAGCCCACGCTCGTGCTCACCGGCGGGAACAGCCCGGCGTGGATGACCAACGCGGGGAAGGCGGTCGCCGAAACCATCCACGGCGCGGTTCACCGTGTCCTAGAAGGCCAGACGCACAACGTGTCTCCCGAAGCGCTCGCTCCAGAACTGCTCGAATTCTTCACGGCCTGATCAGCGCAGGATCTCCTCAAGGATGCTCGCGCCGCCGGCACAGAGAACGACCTCGGCGCGAGCCACCAGGGTGAACCGTGGGATAATCGCCTCATAACGTCGCGATGTAAGGTGCTGGCGTGACAGGCGAATGGTTTCGTGGCATTACTCCGAGGGCGAAGCCGGTCGAGATCGATACGACCGTGGCGAACCCGGCGCGGGTATACGACTACTGGCTGGGCGGCAAGGACAATTTCGCCGCCGACCGGGAGGCCGCCGAGCGGGTGCTGGCCGTCTCGCCGGGCCTGCGCTTCCGGGTCCGGGCCAACCGGGCCTTCCTGGCCCGCGCGGTGCGCTACCTGGTGGCCGACGCGGGCATCCGCCAGTTCCTCGACATTGGCACCGGCATCCCCTCGGCCAACAACACGCACGAGGTGGCCCAGGCGGCCGTCTCGTCCTGCCGCGTCGTCTACGTGGACAACGACCCCATCGTGCTCGCCCATGCGCGTGCGCTGCTGGCCAGCGGCGCCGCGGGCGCCACCGCCTACGTTGACGCTGACCTACGCGACACCGACGAGGTCCTCGATGCCGCCCGGCGAACGCTGGATTTCAGCCAGCCGATCGGCCTCATGCTGCTTGGGATCCTGCACCTCATCTCCGATGCCGAGGATCCCTACGCGATCGTGGCGCGACTGCTTGCGGCCGTGCCCTCCGGGAGCTACCTGGCGATCTCACACCCGGCTAGCGATATCAACGCCGGGCAGGCCGAGGTGCAGAGGCGCTACAACGAGCGGGTGTCCACGCCGCAGACTCTGCGCACCCACGCCGAGGTCTGCCGGTTCTTCGAGGGGCTCAGCCTGGTGCCACCCGGTGTGGTCTACGTGCATACCTGGCGGCCCGATCCGGGAGACGACGCCCCCGAGGAAGTGGCCTCGGCGCACGGCGGGGTCGGCAGGAAACCTTAAGCGACCGGCCTGGTCGCTACCGCACCAGCCACTACCGCACCATGCCACTACCGCACCATGCCACTACCGCACCATGCCACTACCGGATCTGGGCCACTACCGGATCTGGCCGGTGAGGTAGCGCTCCAGCGTCGGGCCGATCGCCGCCGCCAGATCGTCCTGGCTGGCCGCGGCCAGCGGCTCTAGCCCCAGCACGTACCTGGTCAGGGCCAGGCCGAGCACCTGGCTGGCGACCAGTGCGGCCCTGAAGTTCGCCTCGGCAAACCCGTCCGCCTCGGCTGCACCAGGCGCACCCTTCGCATCAGAAGCCCTATCCCCATCATGCGCATCGTCCGCATCGGCCGTACCAGGCGTCTCAGACGCGTAAAGCGCACCGGCCGCATCGAACCCACCAGACGCCCCGGCCGCGCCGGCCGCCTCGGCCGCGCCAGCCACCTCGGCGAGCCTGCCCAGGATCGAGTCGGTGGCGAACTCCCTCAGCATCGCCGCCGCCTGCTCGCTCGTCACCGCCGAACGCATCAAGCCGAGGAAGGTCTCGCGGACCTCGTCGACAGCCCAGGCGCCGAGCACCGTGCGCAGCAGGTGCTCCCCCAGGCTCCGGCCTGGATCGCGGGCCCCCGGAGCGAGCGCCGCACTGATCAGTTCGCCGGGGATCACCGGCAGCCTCATGGCCGCGGCGAACAGGCGCTCCTTCGTCCCGAAGAAGTGATGCACCAGGGCGGGATCGACGCCAGCATCGGCGGCGATGGCGCGGATCGTGGCGCCCGCGTACCCGTGATCGCCGAACCGCGTCCTGGCCGCAGCCAGGATCGCCTCCCGCGTCCCGCTGTCGCCGGTTCGCCGCCCCGTTCGGCGCGCATCCTCACCTAGGTGAGTCAACCCACTTCCTCCGTTCGGCTGATGCTGGATGTTATCTGGGAGAAGCGCTCTTCCAGGGTCATTGGCGCCTCGCTCACCCGCGCATCCATGCCGCCCAGTGCGCGCCGCACCACGTCGGGCGGTGCGCCGGGAACCCGGAGTGTCCGGCCGACCAGGGCGGCGCGCAGGCCGGCTGCCTCCAGCACGCCGAACGCGCGAGCCCATGCATCAGTCTCCACCACCGTCACCCGGGCGTCGCCGGTGATCTCGGCGGCCGTGCCGCGGGAGACCACGCGCCCGTCCGCCATGATCACCAGCCGGCCGCACTCCCCCGCCTCGTCCATGTAATGCGTCGTGACCAGCACCCCGGCACCGGCCGCCGCCGTCTCGCCGATTGTCTCCCAGAGCCGGGCGCGGGCCAGCGGATCCACCCCCGAAGTCGGCTCGTCGAGGATGAGCAGATCGGGCCGGTGCGCCAGGGCCTCGGCGAACGCGACCCGCCGCTGCACGCCGAGCGGCAGGTCACCGACGAGCCTGCGGCCATAGGGACGCAGCGCCGCCGGCAGGGCCCGGCTCGTGTCGCCGCCGAACACCGCGGCCGAGAAGGCCAGGTTCTCGGCCGCGGTGAGGTCGTCGTAGAGCCCGAGGGTCTGCGGAAGGTAACCGATGCGCTGGCGTGTCCGGCGAGATGGCGGCTCACCGAACAGCCGCACCTCGCCCTCGGAGACCTGGAGCAGCCCGAGCAGCATCCGGATCAGGGTGGTCTTCCCGGCCCCGTTCGCGCCCAGCAGGCCGACGACCTCGCCGCTGTCCACCCGCAGGTCCACGCCATCGACCGCGATAGACCGCCCGAACCTCCTGGTCACGCCGACGCACTCGGCCAGCGCGCCGCTCACTGCCGGTCCCCGCTCGCCTGCGGGGCGCTTAAGGCGCCGCCTTCCCTCGTCGCTCGTCCCTCGCTCCTCAGTCCAGGCGACGCCGCGCCCCTCCGGCTCGCTCACTGCCGGTTCCCGCTCATCGCCAGTTCCCGGGCGAGGGCCGCCACCGTCACCGCATCCTGCAGGTCGGGCTGGACCGGCTCGCCATCCGCCGGGGCCCGACCGTCTGGCGCCCAGACCTGCCAGCGGGCGTTGCGCCGCCACGCCCGCCGCGCTTCGTCGCCCGCGGGCCGCGCATCCATGACCCGCACGGTGCCTGGCATCGACGCCACGATCTGCTGCGGGGTCCCGGCGGCCAACTCCCGGCCAGCGTCCAGGGCGAGCACGTGCGAGGCACGTTCTGCTTCATCGAGATAGCTCGTGGCCAGCACGACAGCCGCGCCGTCGGCGGCGGCGCGCGCGATCAGCGACCACAACTCGATCCGGCTCACCGGGTCCACGCCGGTCGTCGGCTCGTCCAGCACCAGCAGGGCGGGCTGGTGCAGCATCGCAGCGATGACGCCCAGTTTCTGGCGCATTCCGCCGGACAGCCGCCCGGCGAGCCGGTCCCGGGCGGCGGCGAGCCCCGCCCGCTCGAGGTAATCGGCCCCGCTTCCGGCCGCGCTGACGCCGTAGACAGCGGCGCGGAAAGCGAGGTTCTGCGCCACGGTGAGGTCCGGATAGGTGCCCGAGCCGGCCGGCTGATACCCGATCCGCCGCGCGGCCGGCCGGCGGATCTCGCCATCGCTGGCCGCCAGCGCACCGGCCAGGCAGCGCAACAATGTGGTCCGGCCCGCGCCATCGCCGCCCACCACCGCGCTGACCTGCCCGGCTGCCGCGCGGAACGTTACCCGATCAAGAGCAAGAACCTTTCCATACCAAACGGAAACCGCATCGGTGCCCCACCAGTCTCCGCTCACTGCCTGGTCGCTGCTCACCGTGCCTCCCCCGCTCACCGTGCCTCCCCCGCGCCCGCGCCACCATGCAGCGCGGTGCCCGCGGCGGTGGTGGCCAGCCCCCGCGGGGCCGCCGGGGTGCGCCGGCCCCGGCCCGGCGTGGCGGGGGCCAGGTAGGCGCGGAAGCGCAGCGTCGCGAGGGTGACCACCACCAGGCCGAGCAGGGCCAGGAACACGAATGGTGGCCAGAGCGGCCCGATGGGTTCCGCCCGCAGCATGACCCCTCGTGAGATCTCGTTGAAGTAAGTGAGCGGTAGCAGGTAGGAGATCCAGCGCACGCCGACCGCGATCGAGGAGAGCGGGAAGATCAGCCCGGAGAGCAGCACCTGCGGCAACATGATCATCACGGATAGCTGGATCGCCTGGCCCTGGTTCTCCGACACGCTGGAAATCAGAACCCCGAGGCCGAGCGTGACGAACAGGAACAGCAGTGCCCCGAGGGCGAATACGCCGAGCGAGCCCCGGAACGGGACGCCGAAGACCGCGACACCGACGGCGATGACGATCGCCAGGTCGAGGACGGCCACCGCGAAGTACGGGGCAATCTTGCCCAGGAACACGTCCCGGGGCCGGAGCGGCATGACCGCGAGTTGCTCAAGCGTCCCGGACTGGCGTTCGCGCACTACGCCGAGGCTCGTGATGATGGTGCCGACGAAGACCAGGACGACTCCGGCGAGGCCTGGGATCATGACTGCCGCCGTCTTGAGCCCCGGGTTGTAGAGCACCGTGACCTCCGGCGCCCGCGCGCCGGCCGTGCCCGCCGACGCGCCAGCCGTGCCCGCCGACCCGGGCGCGCCCGCGGTGCCCGCGGATGCCAGCGGGCCCGCCTGCCGCTGCATGTTGGCCAGGGCGGTCAGGGCGGCCCGCGCGGTGAACAACTGGCTGCCGTCGATGAACACCGCGGCCGGCGTCCCGGTCACGACGGCGACCGCCGCCCTGCCGTCACGCAACTGCGTCCGCGCCCACGATGCGCCCTCCGCAGGCTCCCGCTGCACCACATCGAAGGGTGCCCGCAAGACCGTCGCCCGGGCCTGGGGACCGGCGACCACGGTCGAAATCGTGGACACGTCGAAGCTCGCCGCGTAGCCGAACACGATGAGCAGGATGACCGGCATCACGATCATCATGGCCAGCGTGCGCCGGTCGCGCCGCAACTGCCGGAATTCCTTAACGATCATCGCCCACATCGGGTCTCTCCCGTCCGGCGCTGCTCAGCTGACCTGATATTTCAACGCATGATGAATTCTACGCATGATGAATTCCATGTCAACCGCCCGGCACGCTCAGCGGGCGGGCCGGGATGGCCCGGCGGCGGTGAATCTGGTTCGGTGGGAGCATGGGCACTACCGCGCGGCACGCCGGCACGTGGACTCTGGAGGATCGGTTCGCATCGCCCTGGCATTGCCTCCCGGTGGAGGTGCCGCCCGGCTCCTACGCGCTGCGGGTCGAGCTGGAGTATGACCGGTCGGCCGCCGTGCTGGACCTGGGCTGCGCCGGCCCCGCGGGGTTTCGTGGCTGGTCCGGCGGCGCACGGCAATCCTTCGTCATCACCGCGGAAGACGCCACTCCCGGCTACCTGCCGGGCGAACTGGAGCCCGGTCGGTGGGAGGTGGTGATCGGCATCTACCGGCTGCCACCGGAGGGGATCGAGTACCGGCTGAGCGCCGAGGTGACCGACGGACGCGACCGCCTGATGCCCGAACCCCGGCTCGATCCGCCGCCTCCGCCGAGCGACCGGCCCGCCCGCCGCGGGTTGCCCGCCCGGGCCGGGCACCGCTGGCTCGCCGGGGACCTGCACACGCACACGGTGCACTCCGACGGCGCGCAGACCGTTCCCGAACTGGCCCGCTTCGCGAGCCTGCGGGGGCTCGACTTCATCGCAATCACCGATCACAACACGGTCAGCCATCACGCAGAACTCCCCGGCGCGGCGGCCAGGTATGGAATCACCCTTATTCCGGGCCAGGAGATCACGACGGAGGAAGGCCACGCCGGGGCGCTCGGCGATGTCGGCTGGATCGATTTCCGCGAGCCGGCGGATTCCTGGCTGGAGACGACGGAGCAGGGCGGCGGGCTGCTATCGGTCAACCACCCGATGGGCGGCCAGCTCAGCTGGACCATCCCGATGCGCCGGCGGCCACCGCTGGTCGAGGTGTGGCACTGGAGCTGGCTCGACCTGCGCTGGACGGCACCGCTGGCCTGGTGGCTGGCGTGGGACCCCACGGCGGTGCCGGTCGGCGGGAGTGACTGGCACCGGCCTGGCTCCGACGCGCCGCCGGGATCCCCCACCACCTGGGTCGAGTGCGCCGGGGACGAGCCCGAGGAGGTGCTCGATGGCCTGCGCGCGGGGCGGGTCTCGATCTCCGCCCAGCGGGACGGGCCTGTCCTGCTCCGGATGGACGGCGAGTTCGTCGCCGTCGGCGCGGAGGGTGCCACGCTGGCCGGGCCCGGCGGACCACGCGCGCGGGTGACCGGCCCGCTCGCCACCTTCCCTGAGGCCGACGGCTATCACCGCCTTCTCGACGCCTCCGGCGCGACTCTCGCCCTAGTCCACTAGCGCGGGAGTCCCGGCAACGACATCTGATGCGTTTTACCGTTGTTCCGACGATGGTTGATGCGTTCTGCTGTTGTTGCGGTACCCGAGCGGGGAGCCTCAGCGGACCCGGAAGACCGGGAATCCGGGTGCGATGGCCATCAGCTGCTCGTCGGTGGCGTCGGCCGTGATGTTCTCGAAGAACATGCCGACCTCCCACTTCCAGCGCTTGAGGTACGCGCGCAGCACCGGGGGCTTGTCCTCGTCGGCGAGTTCGGTGGCGGTGAACCGCTCGACCCGACGGCCCACCCGGAGCTCACCACCCCCGGCGACGCGCAGGTTACGCACCCACTGCGTCTGGCCGCGCGGGGCGACAAGGAACCTGTCACCGTCCAGGGTCAGCAGATTCACCGGCGTGCTCCGCCACTCGCCGCTTGTGCGCCCTCGCACGTACAGGACGCGGGATCCCATGACGCTGATCCCGGCGCGGGTCATGGCCTGGACAGTTCTGTTAAAGACGTTCACGGTGAAGCTACCTGGCTTCACGTAGCGGGGCGCTGGGTCGGTGCTCATCATCTTCGCTCCTTAGCGAGAGCATTGCTCTTGTCTAAGAGCAGTGTCGCATGCAAGGGTAGCGGAGTCAAGAGCAGTGCTCTCGTTTTCGACTAGCGCACGCTACTGGCGAGGAAGCGACTGATGAGCAAGCAGCCACTGGCGGAAGGCAGCCACTTGGCGGGCGGCAGTTACTCGCGGGGTAGCAGGGCGACCCGGGCACGCAGGATGGCTCGGGCGGACGAGACATTGCCGATCTCGTCCGGCTGGCTGGGGCACTCGCCGGCGGCGATCGCCCGCAGCACTCTGGTCCGCGCGTCAACAGGGCTGATCATCTCGAAGACCATCGTGGGATCGTGGTCAGCCATCGCCCTGGTCCGCGCCAGCACGTCGCCCGCGCCGCCGACCCAGACATCCTTGATGCCGCCGCCGAAGCCGTGATCGACGAGCAGCGACACCACATGGTGCTCCGCTCCGTAACTGAAGCTCATGGTCACGGCCTCTTGAAGGCCCCGATCGTCGCTATAACGCCAGCAGTCCCCGACCGCAGGCGCGCCGATCCGGGCCCCCCACGCCGGCTCGTCAAGGCCCCGGGCAGCAAGCCGGTCGGCGGCCTGTGTCGCCGCCGAGCGCAAATCCGGCCCGCCAACCGCGGCCAGCACGCGCAGGATGGCGAGTGCCTCCGCGGTGCCCGTCGCCTCCGCGGCAGGCACGATCGCCGTCGCGGCGTCGCTCTTGGCCCCGCCGAGTGCGGCGAGAATGTCCGAGCCCCACAACTCGGCGTCGAGCGGGCCGCCGATCTCACCGAGTACCATCCGTGCCTCGGTGAGCACGGCAGCGAATGCCTCACCGGGCGAGGAGCCGCCAAAGACGGCATCCAGATCAAGATCACCGGACATGAACGCAAGCCGGCTCGTCAGCGGATTCTGGACCCATGCCGGGCATCCTGCCACGGCCGCCGGTCCTGCTGCGGCAGTCTCCGCGAATCTCATTGTGCGTCCTGCGGGCGGCGCTAAGCCGAGGATGCGCCATGATGAGCGGGAACCGCGGGAGGAGACGTCATGGGATCAACGGCCAGATGGGGGATCACGCTCCCGCTGCGCGGCATGCCGCTGCCCGGCCAGCGGGACATCGTGGCGGCCCTTCCCGACCTCGGGTACACCGACGTCTGGTCGGCCGAGATGAACGGGTCGGACGCGTTCACGCCGCTCGCCCTCGTCGCCCTGTGGAGCAGCCGGCTGCGCCTCGGCACCGCCATCGCCGGGATCTACACCCGGGGACCGGCCCTGCTCGCGATGAACGCGGCCACCCTGGCCGCTCTCGCGCCCGGCCGGTTCGTGCTCGGCATCGGCGTGTCATCGGCGGTGATCGTGGAGCAGTGGAACGGCATCCCGCTGGACCAGCCCTACCAGCGCTCCCGCGACACGCTCCGGTTCCTGCGCGCGGCCCTGGCCGGGGAGAAGGTGACCGAGGAGTACGAAACGTTCAGTGTGCAGGGTTTCCGGCTTGAGGCGGCCCCGCAGCCGCCGCCGGCACTCGCCCTCGCCGCGCTGCGCCCCGGCATGATCGCCCTCGCGGCGTCGCACGCCGACGGCGCGATCACGAACTGGCTCGCCCCCGGCGACGTGCCCGCCGTGCGGGCGGTGGCCGGGCTGGACTGCGAACTGATCGCCCGCGTGTTCGTCTGCCCGACCACGGACGCGGATGCCGCCCGGGCCATCGGCCGGCGCCTCATCGCGGCCTACCTCACGGTCCCCGCCTATGCCGCCTTCCAGGACTGGCTGGGGCGCGGCGAGGCGCTGCGGCCCATGCAGGACGCGTGGGCCGCCGGTGACCGCCGGGGCGCCCTCGCCGCCATCCCCGACCAGGTGGTCGATGACCTGTTCATACACGGAGCGCTGGAACACTGCCGGGAGCGCGTCGCCGAGTACCAGGCCGAGGGCCTCAACACACCGGTCATCGCGATCATGCCCGGTCCCGGCGTGGACGAGGCCGACGCGGTCCGCGCGCTCGCTCCCGTGTGACCTGCCTGAGACCCGGCAGGCTCACCACGCGCCGGGAAGCTCCTCGCCGTACCAGGATTCGATGATCCGGTGCGCGATCGACACCGGCGGCGGCAGTAGCACGTCGCCGACGTCCAGCGCGCGGCGCAGGTCCTCCCGGCTGAACCAGCGCGCCTCGGCGATCTCGTCCTGGTCCACGTGGATGTCGAGGCGGGCAGAGGCCAGCGCGCGGAACCCGAGCATCAGGCTCTGCGGCATGGGCCAGGGCTGGCTGCCCAGATAGCGGACCTGGCCGACCGTGATCCCGGTCTCCTCGCCGACTTCACGGACCACGGCCTGTTCCGCGGCTTCGCCCGGCTCGACGAAACCGGCCAGGATCGACACCCGGCGCTGCGGCCACTGCCGGTTGCGGGCCAGCAGGCACCGGTCATCGGGATCGGTCACCAGCATGATCACCGCAGGGTCGATCCTGGGGAAATGCTCGCTGCCGTCGACCGGGCAGTGCCGCGCGTGGCCGGCCGCGACCGGCTCCGTCGGCGAGCCGCAGCGCGGGCAATGAGTATGGGTCGCATGCCAGTTAGCCAGGGCGATGGCGTGCGTGAACAGGCCGGCATCGCGGTCGTCCAGGAGTACCGCCGCCTGCCGCAGGCCGGCGGGCCGGACGCCCGGCTCAGCCGGAGGTCCGGACATTGACCCGCGCGCGGGCAGCGCATCGGGATCGGCGCCGAGGCCGCCCGGCGGCCCGATGACGCCGAAATACGCGACACCCGAGGCGTCCACCCCGAGCAGGAGCCTCAGTCCCTCTGGCGCCTCGGCCGGGGGTACCAGGACAAGTTCGGCCCGCTGTGCTCCGAACCGGACCAGTGCCTGGCTGCCGTCCAGGACCAGCACCCGGGTGCGCGGGTCGGCCCACGCGGCGGCGAGCCACTCGGCGTCATCGCGGCGCTCGCCGGCGCGGTCCACATTGCTGCGGGCCAGCACAAACCCGCCCAGTTCCGCCGTGATCCGCTGCGCCTCGTCCGCGTTCCCCGTGCTCACGTTCCCGGTGCTCGAGCTCCCCGTGCTCGAGTTCACCGCGCTCGAGCTCATTGCGCCGCCGCGATCTCGCCACTGGCCGCCGCCAGTTCCTCCCACAGGTAGGCGGCCGCCTCCGCCCCCTTGAGCAGCAGCGCCATCTCGGCCTTCTCGTTCGGCGCGTGAATACGGTCCTCATCGAGACCGACCGCGACGAACACCAGCGGCGCCTCCAGGATGTCGGCGAGGTCCGCCTCCGGCCCGCTGCCCCCTTCACGGGTAAAAAGAACCTCCTGGCCGAACGCACGCTCCATGGCCCGCCGAGCCACTCGCACCGGGGCCGAGTCAAGGGCTGAGAAGGCCGGGCGCACACCCGGCCCGCCGAAGGTGACGGTGGCGGCGATGCCCGGCGGCGTGCGGGACGCCACGTACTCGCGGAGCGCGGCGACGACGTCGGCCGGCTCCTGATGGGCGACAAGCCGGAAGGAGACCTTGGCGTGCGCCTGGCTCGGCACGATGGTCTTCGGCCCGGGCCCGGTGTGCCCGCCCCACATCCCGTTGATCTCTGCCGTCGGCCGCGCCCAGATCCGCTCCAGGGTGGTGTAGCCGGCCTCGCCGCTGGCCGCCTGGCTGTGCCCGGCGTCGGCGAGCCACGCCTTCTCGTTGAACGGCAGCCGGGCGAAGATCTCGCGCTCCGTCGCGGTTAGCGGCAGCACGGTGTCGTAGAAGCCCGGCAGGGTGACCCGGCCGTCGTCGTCATGCAGGCCGGCCAGCAACGCGGCCAGCGCGTGCAGCGGGTTCGGCACGCCGCCGCCGAACGAACCTGAGTGCACGTCGGTATCCGGGCCGGTCATGTCGATCTGGGCGTCGATGAGGCCGCGCATGCCGACGCACATGGACGGCACATCCGCAGCCCACATCGTCGTGTCGGATATGACGATCAAGTCGCAGCCGAGCGCCTCCCGGCGGGCCCGCAGCAGGCTGGCGAAGTGCGGAGACCCGACCTCTTCCTCGCCCTCGATCAAGAACTTCAGCGAAACGGGAGGCGCGGCGCGACCGCCGGCGGCCAGGCAGGCGCGCACGCCCAGGGTATGGAAGAGCACCTGCCCCTTGTCGTCGGAGGCGCCGCGGGCCAGAAGTCGGCCGTCGCGCTCAACCGGCTCGAAGGGCGGCGAGTGCCACTCGCTGAGCGGCTCGACCGGCTGCACATCGTGGTGCCCGTACACCAGGACCGTCGGCGCTCCGGGGTCATCGGACGGCCAGTGCGCGAACACGGCCGGCCGACCGGGCTCGGTGGGTTGACCTGGCTCGCTGTGCTCGCTGGGCTGACTGGGCTCGCCCGGCTCGCTGTGCTGACTGGGCGCGCCGGGGCCGCCGGTCTCCCAGATCTCCACGATCGGAAAGCCCGTGCCGCGCAGGTGCTCCGCGAGCCAGTCGGCCGAGGCGCGGACGTCGTCACGATGCGCCGGATCCGCGGAGATCGAGGGGATGCTAAGCCACTGTTTCAGCCCATCGAAAAATCCCCGGGCGTTGTCCTCGATGTAGTCACGGACGTCCATGAACGCCGACCGCCTCCTCGCCTGGCCCTGCCCGGCACTCTAGCCGCAGCGGCTACCGCTGCCGGACGCCGGACACGGCCGATCAGATACGCGGCGGCGGCTCCGGGAGGGCGGCATACAGGTTGCCGGGTTAGCCGCTCGGGACCCGGATATCGTGAGCGGGTGGCTCAACAACTGATAACCGAGCGCCTTGTCCTCCGGCCGTGGAACGTCGATGACGCGGAGGCGGGCCTGGGGGTCTACGGCGATACCGAGGTCGCGCGGTGGCTGGCTCCGGTGATGGACAGCGTTCACGACGCCGCGGCCATGCGCCTGGTTCTGCAGCAATGGGTCGCCGAGGACGCGCGGATGATAACGCCGGCTGGCCGCTGGGCAGTCGAGCTTCGCCAGGACGGGCGCCTGATCGGCGGGGCCACCCTGCTGCCGCTGCAACCCGACGAGGAGTTCGAGGTCGGCTGGCAGCTTCACCCGAAGGAGTGGGGGCATGGCTACGCCACCGAGACCGGGCTGGCGCTGGCTCGGTGGGCATTCGATCAGGGAATAGAACAGGTCATCGCGGTCGTCCGGCCGGCCAACACGCGTGCCGTGGCGACGGTGCGCCGTATCGGCATGGAGTGGGTCGGCGAGACGGAGAAATATCACCAGCTGCGCCTGCAGGTCTTCCGCCTCCGCCCCGGGGACCTGCCCGCCCCACCCCGCTAGGCCCGATGCAAGGCAAGCAATCTGCATGGCGCGGACCGGCGCTCAAGCGCACGTAGCCTGAACCGGTGCTCGCTGTGTCTCCCGCTCGCCTGCGGGGGCCCGCCCGCCTCCCCATTCCCCCTTCACTGCGCCGCCTTCCCTCGTCGCTCGTTCCTCGCTCCTCAGTCCAGGCGGCACCGCGCCCCGCCGGCTCGCTCACTGGTGCCGGAGGCTCGCTCGGCGGAGCCGCGTCGTGAGGCGATGGGCTGCGCCCGCCATATGTGGTGCGCTGGCCGTCGAAGTCGGCGTGATTGTCTGGTACGCGGCCACGCACAGCCCGCTTGACCTCAGGGTCTACATGGGGGGTGGGCACGCCGTACCAGGGGACACGCGTCTGTACCTCGTCCAGGTCACGGGTCATTGGTTCACCTACCCGCCGTTCGCCGCCGTCTTGTTTGCCCCCATCACCGCGATACCGGTCGCCATCGCCCGGGTGACGTGGGAGCTGCTACCTGATAACCGGGCTGGCCTTTCTCGCCTACACGACCAGGCGCGCCTACCTGGTGTCCAGGGAAACCGCTGGCGGGCGTCAAGCACCGCTCTGCGCCGTCCGGGATGATCTCGTCGTCGGTAGCAGCATCGCGACGAGCGATGCGCGTTCATGACGAGCGAAGCGCGAGTGAGCAGTAGGACGCCAAGCCCGGCCGTGGGTTTCGGTCAGGCGTTGAAACGCCTTTGATACTCGGCCGGAGTCACACCGAGGCTGCGCTGGAAGTGGCGGTGCAGGTGACTCTGGTCGGCGAAGCCGGAGGCGGCGGCGGCCTCGGCGATCGTCTGGCCAGCTTCGAGCAGGCGCCGGGCGCTACGCAGCCGGTGCGCGAGCTGCAACGCATGGGGTGGCAGGCCGGTGCGCTGACGGAAGAGGCGGACGAGGCGGAACTTGCCGATCCCGGCGGCGGTGGCGAGCTCGTCGAGGCTGACGTTGCGTTCGGGCCGGTCGGCGAGGTAGTCGCACGCCAAGCGCAGCGCCTTGTCGTCGCGGAGGCTGAGCGGTGGTCGCCGCGGGCGGCCGGCCGGGGAGCGCTCGATCAGCGCACGCAGCAATTCAGCGAGCCGCTCGTCGCGTTCGAGCCGGGTGGCGGGCGTCTCGAGGGCGGTGTGCATGGCCAGGAAGTCACCGGCGAGCCTGGGATCGGAGATCACCGGGTCAGAGAAGGCAACGTCGGCCAGGACGCTGACCTCCTCGTCACCCCCGAGCGGGGCCAGGTCGGCGACCTCGACGACCATGAGCCGGGCCGTCCACGGCCGGGCGTCGACGGCCGCGCCTGCGTGCGCGCTGGACGGATCCCAGGCGACGAGTTGGCCAGGCAGGACAACACGGTGTTCACGCCCGCGCCGGGCCCGCATCGGCTGCCCGGTGACGACGCCGAAAACGTACTCGCCCCGCGGCTCGATGGCATAGTGCGTGGTCTGACCGGCCATCAGCAGGACGCGGTCCTCATCGGCGGGGCGCCACATCCGGACCCGCTCGGTTGCCATTCCGGAAGGCTATGCGGCAAGAACGTTCAAGACGACCTGGTGAGGCCTGCATACGCTGGCGGGATGTCGATCACCCCGCACATCGTCGTCCAGGGCGCCGAGCGCGCCGCCGCCTTCTACGGCGACGCCTTCGGCGCCGAGGAACTCGACCGGATCCCCACTCCCGACGGACGGCTGATGTCGGTTCGGCTGCGCATCGGCGATGGGCTGTTGCACCTCGCGGACGAGTTCCCCGAGATGGGGGTGCTCGCCCCGCCCTCGATCGGCGGCACGGCGGTCGTCCTGGCCCTCGACGTCACCGACGCCGCAGCGGTGTTCGCGCAGGCGATCGCGGCCGGCGCTGAGGTCCGTCAGCCGCTGGCGGACATGTTCTGGGGCGATAGGCACGGCCAGCTTGAGGACCCGTTCGGGCATCGCTGGAACGTGGCCCAGCACGTACGCGACGTACCGCACGACGAGGTCGTGGCCGCCGCCGCGCTCGCGTTCGCCGGGCCGACAAGCTGATGCGCTACCGATCGTTCGGGAGAACCGGGCTGCGCGTGTCCGAGCTGTTCCTCGGAGCAATGACCTTCGGTGAACAAGGCGGGGTGGGAGCTCCTATGGAGGAGTGCCGGCGAATGCTCGACGCGTACGCCGACGCTGGCGGCCTCTAAGTCGTTCGTCGCCTGTCATCACTCCCGGGCCGGGTCGGCCAACTGGGCGCGAAGGTTCGTCAGTTCGGTGCGCAGTTCCTCCCACGGGAAGACCGCAGGCTCCTCCCCCGCCCCTGGCAGGCGGGCGGGATCAAGGATCACCGTGATACCCCATTCGCGGAGCACGGCCACGCTGCGCTGAAATACCGGATGACCGGCCAGCGCGGCGTTCGGCCAGGGAACGGCGACGATGGGAAGGCCCAGGCCGACCGCCTCGTTCAGCAACCCGAGGGCAAGCGTGTCGCTGATGCCCTGGGCCAGCTTGTTGATCGTGTTGAAGGTGGCCGGGGCAATCGCGAACGCGTCGGCCGGCGGCAACACGTCCGGCTCGTCCGGATTCTTGTACTGCGACCGGACCGGGTGGCGAGTCTGCCCGGCCAGGTGGCCGGCGTCGAGAAACCTGGCTCCGTCGGGGGTGGCGATCACGCAGACGTCCCAACCCTGTCGCTGGGCAAAGCCGACGAAGGCGGGGAGCTGCCCGGCCGGGTACGCACCGCACGCGATGACGTACAGCACCGGCCGTGTCTCCGCCGTCACGAGAACCTCCCTCACCGTCTGGGCCGTGTGCCGCACCCACAATAGGACTCCAGCCATGAGTGCTCTGCCGGACGCCGCGAGCCGGCTGACCGCCGAGCGCGCGCTGCTGTCCAGGGAGACCACGATGCTCCGCTCGCTGACCTCGACGCCGGCCCCGGACCTGAGGTACTCGCCCTACAACCCCAACTAGCGCGCGTCCCGTTCGCGTCCGATCCGGTGACCGCGTGGGACCGGGGGCACCGGGCCACGGGCACGATTGAGGCCTTGGCGGTGCCCGCGCGGCCATGACTGACCAGGGTGGGCTGTCGGGGTAGGTAGTTTGGCTGTTATGAGCGTGTGTATTGTCCGCCCGGGCCACCGGCCGCTGCGGGATGGCGGCACACCGGGGGTGCCGCGGTGACGGCGGACCCGTACGCGGCCGCGGCCGACCTGGTCGCACGGTCGGCAGCGGCCTACGTCTCGGGTGTGCCGGAAGATCCCGCGGATGATGGATTCTTCGGGCCGGCCAGCGTCACCTGGCGGGTGAGCGGCGATCTGGCCTCGCCGATCGCGGGCTTGCGATCCTTGCTGATGCAGGCGTTGCATCCGCTCGCGATGGCCGGGGTCGATCAGCACAGCGGCTGGCGCCAGGATCCCGTCGGCAGGCTCGCCGCCACTTCGGCGTACCTCACCACGATCACGTTCGGCGAGCGCGCAGCGGCGGAACAGGCGGCCGCCCGGGTACGCCGGATCCATGATCACGTCCGCGGCGTCGACGCGGTTACCGGGCGACCATACGCGGCCAGCGATCCCGCGTTGCTGCTCTGGATACACGGGGCCCTGGTCGAGTCCGGCATAGCCGCCGCCCAGATGTTCGGGACGCCACTGTCGGCCGAGGACAGTGACCGCTATGTCGCGGAGATGATGGTCGCGGCCGAACTCGTCGGGGTACCCGTTGCGCTGATCCCCTCAAGCCTGGCCGGACTGGAGCGATACATCTCGTCGGTCCGCCCCGAGCTGCGCTGCACGCCCGCGGCCGGCGAGTCGATGGCCTACCTGCTGGCTCCGCCTGGCCTGGACGAGGATACCGCCGAGATCTGGGCCGACGTCCGGGACGGCGCGGTCGCCGCGCTGCCAGCGTGGGCGCGCGACATGTACGGCTACCGTGCGCCGGAGGCATTGACGCCCAGCCGCCGGACGGAGATCCGGCAGGCGCTCGGTGTTCTCGATGCCACATTCCTCGGGGAGCCTGGCGTGCTCGAGGCGCGGCAGCGGACTACCCTGCGGACCCGCGCGGCACGGCGTCCGTGAAGACAGCATCCGTGACAGCAGTGTCGATGAAGCAGTGTCCATGAAGGCGCGGCGCGTGAAGAGGCCCGTCGCCGCGGCGATCGGCGCCGGGGCGATCGGCGGGGCGGTCACGGCCCTGTACCTGCTGCGCCGCCGGATCGGCACCCTGCGGTTCGCTCGCGGCGTGGCGGCGTTCCAACTCGTCGCGCGGGGTGGTCTGCGTTACGCGGGCAGCGCGCCCCGGCTGTTCGCGGCCGCTGGCGAGAACCGGCAGCGGCTGCGCACCGACCTCGCCCTGCAGACCGCCGAGGACGTCGCCACCACCCTGGGAGCGATGAAGGGCGTCATGATGAAGATTGGCCAGATGGCCAGCTACATCGACGACGGCCTCGCGCCCAGTGTCCGCCGCACCTTGAGCCGCCTGCAAGACAGCGTCCCGCCGATGAGCGCAGAACTCGCCGCGCGCGTCGTTGAGGAAGAACTGGGCCTGCCCCCGGAGCGCGCCTTCGCCACCTGGGACCCGGAGCCCATCGCCGCCGCATCGATCGGCCAGGTGCACCGGGCCATCACGCTCGATGGCCGCGCGGTCGCCGTGAAGGTGCAGTACCCGGGCATCGCCGAGACCATCGCGGCGGACCTCGGCAACGTCTCCCTGCTGCGCCGGATGCTGCGTGTCACCGCGCCGAGCCAGGATGTTGACGCGCTGATCGCCGAGCTTCGCGATCGTGTCCTGGAGGAGCTCGACTACCGCCGGGAGGCCGACAACCAGCGGCTCCTGGCCGACTACTACGACGGCCACCCCACCATTCACATCCCCGGGATCAACGGCGAGCTGTCCACGCGCCGGGTAGTGACGAGCGATCTGGCCGACGGAGCCCGCTTCGCTGAGCTCGCCGGCTGGTCCCAGCATGAACGTGATCTGGCCGCGGAGACGATCTACCGCTTCGTCTTCAGGAGCCTGTACGAAGTCCACGCGTTCAACGGCGACCCGCATCCCGGCAACTACCTGTTCCACGGCGGCGGCCGGGTCACCTTCCTCGATTTCGGCCTGGTCAAGCACTTTACCCAGAACGAACTGCGACCGCTCATGCAGATGGCCCGCCACCTGTGCGTCGACAACGACCCCGAGGCGTTCCGGCACAGCATGGAGGCGGCCGGCTTCCTGCGCCCGGACGCGCCGCTCAGCACCGAGACCATCGTCGAGCACATGGCCGTCTTCTACGACACCATCCGTAAGCCGGGGCCGCTGACCATCACCGGCGACTACGCGTCCGCCGTCGTCCGCCGCTTCTTCGACGTGCGCAGCCCGGTGGCCGGGTACGTGAGCGTCCCCCGGTCCTACGTGATCCTCCAGCGCATCAACCTCGGCCTGTTCGCGGTGCTCGGCGAGCTGTCCGCGACCGCCGACTGGCGGGCCATCGCCGAGGAGATCTGGCCGTTCGTCCGGGCGCCGGCGTCCACCCCGATGGGAGAGGCTGAGGCCGCATGGCAGGCCAGCCGCCCAACGGTCACGGAATGCCTGGCCTGAGCCAGCGCTAACCCAGCCCGCGGGAGCGCGGCACGACCAGTCCTGATTCGTACGCGGTGACGACCGCTTGCGTCCTGTCGCGCAGTCCCAGCTTGCTCAGCACGCGGCTGACGTGCGTCTTCACCGTCTCCTCGGTGACCACCAGCCGGGCCGCTACCTCCGGGTTGGACAGGCCCTCGGCGACCAGCAGGAGGACCTGCCTCTCGCGCGGGGTGAGCGTGGCGAGCGCGGCTGTGGGCGGGGCATCCGGCATGGGGCGCTGCCGGGCGAACTCACTGATCAGGCGGCGGGTGACGGTCGGCGCGAGCAGCGCCTCGCCGGCGGCGATGACCCGTACCGCCTCGAAGAGGCGTTCCGCGGTGACGTCTTTGAGCAGGAACCCGCTGGCGCCGGCGCACAGCGCGTCGTAGACGTACTCGTCCAGGTCGAAGGTGGTGAGGATGAGGATGCGCGGGCCGCCCGCGGCGGAGCCGGTGAGTTGCCTGGTGGCTTCGATGCCGTCCATGCCCGGCATGCGGACGTCCATGAGGACGACGTCGGGGCGCAGCTCGCGGCAGATCCGCACCGCCTCGGCTCCGTCGCAGGCCGTTCCGACGACCGTGAAGTCCGGCTGAGTGTCGAGCAGCGCGGCGAAACCCGCTCGCACCACCTGATGATCGTCGGCAACGATGATCCGGACCTGCGGAGAAGGGTCGCACACCTCCTCAGTCCAGGCGGCGCCGCGCCCCTCCGGCTCGCTCATCCGGCCGTTTCCCCTTTTCCTGGCAGGCTGGCCTCGATGAGGAAGCCACCGCCGACCGCGGGACCGGTCCGCAACTCGCCGCCGACGGCCGCGGCGCGTTCGCGCATGCCGAGCAGTCCGTGACCGCCGGCCGGCGGAGTGTCGGGCGGGCCTGGTCCGTTGTCGCGGATGCGCAATTCCAGGGCGTCGTCGGCGTAGTGCAGCTCGACGTCGACGGCGGCGCCCGGCGCGTGCCGCCGGGAGTTGGTGAGGGCTTCCTGGACGATGCGGTAAGCAGCCAGCTCGACGCCGGGGTCGAGGGTGGCCGGCGGCCCGCGGACGATGAGGCGGGTGCCCGCCGCTGAGGCGTCGCGGGCCGCGTCGAGCAGGTCGTTGAGCTGCCGCAGCCCCGGCTGGGGCCGCCGGTCGGCGGCGTCGGTCTTGGCGTCCTCGCGCAGCACGCCGAGCAGCCGCCGCATTTCGGTCAGCGCGGCCCGCGCGGTGTCACCGATCGCCGACAGCCGCTGCGCCCCGGCGGCGGGCATCCCGGCCGTGGTCAGCCGGGCCGTCTCCGCCTGCACGGCGACCATGGAGATGTGGTGGGCGACGACATCGTGCAGCTCGCGCACGATCCGCGCCCGTTCCCCGCGCGCCGTGTGCTCCAGCAGGGTGCCGGCGATGACCTGCCGGGCCGCGCTGTGCACCACGGCCTCGCTGCGCGCCCGCCGCGCGATCCCGGCCAGGGCCGCCGCCGGGGCCAGCGACGCCAGCAGCACGGTCAGGACCCACGCTTCGCCGCCTGCCGGGGCGGCGAGCGCCAGCACCAGGAACGGCCCGGAGAGCAGCACGGCCAGGAGTTGCGAGCCCCTGTGCTTCAAACCGCTGTGGCCGAGCCGGTACAGGACGATAAGCTGCGCACCCACGCCGGCGACGGTCAGCATCTGGAAGAGCGCGAGCGACAGCACGCTGGCCGCGGAGACGGCCACGGCCGCCGCGGCCGGGCGGAGGAAAACCAGCGGCAGCGTGGTGAACAGGCAGAGCAGGCAGAGCACCACAACGGTTTGCGTGTTCACGCCGGCGCTCGCGGTCCGTGCGATATGCGTGCCCCCGCCCGTGCTCGCGGCCCGCGTCACCGACCCGGCCGCCGCGAGCCGCCCGATCGACCCGGGGTCCAGCACAAGCCGCGCGATCAGCTCGGCCACCGCGAGCAGCCCCAGCAGGGCCCCGGCTACGGCAGGCGCTCGCGGGGCTGCGGCGATCCGCCGTCCCCTATCGGCCCAGCCGCCGTGCCAGTCAACGCTTCGGCTCACGTATGCCATTGTCGCCGCCGGCCGGATCATCGGCGTCCCCCAGGCCAGGACTACTGTCGTCCCCCCTGCGAGGGATGCGCGGGCCTGATGTTCCCCTAAGCCAGCGACGGCGAAGACGGCCCTGCGGCGTGACGACCGCGCCTGCCCCGTATCCCTAGCCTGCAAAGCATGGAAGCAACTATCGAAATCACCGGCCTGCGCAAGCGGTTCGGGCCGACCGTGGCGCTGGACGGAATGTCCTTCAATGTCATGCCGGGGCAGGTCACCGGGTTTGTGGGGCCTAACGGCGCGGGGAAGTCCACGACGATGCGGGTGATCTTGGGCCTGGACGCGGCCGACGAGGGCAGCGCGCTGATCGGCGGGAAGCGGTATCAGAGCCTGCGGCATCCGCTGAGCCACGTCGGGGCGCTGCTGGATGCCGCCGCGCTGCAGCCCAGCCGCAGCGCCCGTAACCACCTGCTGTGGCTTGCCCACTCGCAGGGCATGGGCGCCCGGCGGGTCGATGAGGTGATCGAGCAGGCCGGACTGCAAACGGCGGTCCGGCGCAAGGCGGGCGGGTACTCCCTGGGCATGCGGCAGCGGCTGGGAATCGCTGCGGCGCTGCTCGGTGACCCGCCGGTGCTGATGATGGATG
>Ga0137393_10000108_pt1 | contig 43080 bp, 37 predicted proteins | sample 15con2h34BmetaG_FD_101396 | JGI IMG/M metagenome (GOLD analysis project Ga0137393, IMG submission 101396) | Vadose zone soil microbial communities from Angelo Coast Range Reserve, California, USA - 15con2h3.4B metaG | ecosystem: Environmental > Terrestrial > Soil > Vadose zone > Saprolite...
GTCTCAGCCCAAGGGTGCACTCCAGCCGAGGCTCTTCCCCTCCTCCGCCACGCCGTAGAACTCGACCCCAACTTCGCCATGGCTCACGCCCGCGTGGGAATCATCTATTCCAACCTGGGAGAAAGCGATCAGGGGGCCAACTACACCACCAAGGCCTATGAGCTGCGCGAACGGGTCAGCGAGCGGGAGAAGTTCTACATTGCATCCCACTATCACCAGGTGGTTACAGGAGACACCGAACAGACAATTCAGATTCTTGAGCTGTGGAAGCAGACCTACCCCGCGACTATCTGCCTTACGGCCTGCTGGGAGGCCAACACGACTTATTTATGGGCCAGCATGACAAGGCTCTGCCCGAAAACCAGGAAGCCCTGCGCCTCGAGCCCAACAACGTACTCAGTTACGAGAACCTGGGATTTAACTATCTCGCTCTGAATCGCTTTGACGAGGCCAAGGCAGTCGTCGAGCAGGGACAGGCCCGCCAACTCGATAGTGAGACTCTGCACCTCTTGCTCGCCGATCTGGCGTTTCTTCGCGGAGACACCACGGAGATGGACCGGCAGTTCGCCCTGGCTGCGAGTCAACCCGCGGCCGAGAACCTGAGCTTTGCATCCCAGGCAGATGTCCAGGCATCCTCCGGGCGCTTGTCCAAAGCGCGAGAGCTGTTTCGGCGTGCTGTAGAGTCGGCCCAGCGCAACAGTTTAAAAGAGCAGGCTGCCAACTGGCAGGCAGTCGCGGCGCTTCGCGAAGCTTATCTTGGAAATCGCGATCGCGCCCGGCAAGAGGCTGCCGCCGCGCTGGCCATCATTTCCACCCGAAACGTGCAACCGCAGGCAGCTCTCGCCTTCGCCTGGGCAGGTGACGCTACCCACGCCCAAGCCGTCGCCGCCGATCTCGCCAAGCGCTATCCCAAGAATATTCCTATCAGCTCTTACTACGTGCCCACCATACGTGCAGTCGTCGAAATGAATCGTGGCAACCCCGCCGGCGCCCTCGATCTCCTCAAGGAGACGATTCCCTACGAGGCCCAATACTGTATGGACGCCGTTTACGCGCGCGGTCAGGCTTACGTGGCGAGCCATCAGGGCACAGCCGCCGCAGCCGAGTTCCAGAAAATCCTTGACCACCGCGGCCTGATGAACATCTGCCCGCAGATGTCACTGGCTCATCTCGGCCTGGCCCGCGCCCGCGCCTTGAGCGGCGATACCGCCGGCGCCCGCACCGCATATCAGGATTTCTTCGGCCTATGGAAAGACGCCGACCCCGACATCCCCATCCTCCACGACGCCAAAGCCGAGTACGCCAAACTGCAGTAACGCCGTGTGAACGCAAAGTGTCCGGAGCTTGCCCTGAGGGAAAAAACCCTACACCACAAAATATTTCGCCGCCGGATGATGCACTACTATCGCCGAAGTCGACTGCTCCGGCTCCAGCAGAAAAGCAACCCACACTCGCGACTCGGGTACGCCACCCACGACTATCCATTCGCTGTGACGACCGTCACAGCATTCTGACCGTTCTCGAGTGACAATGCGATAGCCGCGAAGCGGCGCAAGAACGCAGCCCTGGGTAAGCGCGTGCAGGGACGAGCCCTGGGAGGGCGAAAGAAACTTGCCACAGACTTGCGGGAATGTCGTGGTGCACCTAATTTTCAGCAAAGAACGCAGGCCCCTAATCAAACCTGAGATCCGTCTCGATCTTTTCGCTTATCTTGGCGGCATTATCCGGGCAATGCGCGGCACTGCGCTCATCATTAACGGCACAGCCGATCATGTTCACATGCTGGTGCGGATCCGCCCGCTGCAATCCGTGGCAGAAATCGCCCGCGTGGTCAAAACAAACTCCTCACGTTGGTTGAATGAAAACGGTAGCACCAAATTCGCTTGGCAAACAGGATACGCCGCATTCAGCGTAATCGAATCGAACGTGGGAGCCCTCACTAAATACATTGCCATGCAGGAAGAGCATCACAAAAAGCGTTCGTTTCAGGAAGAATTTGTAGCCTTCCTGAGGAAGAATAACGTTGTCTATGATGAACGTTATCTTTGGGACTAAAGTCTTTCGCCCCCTTCGGGGCTTTCTTCTCGGGCCTCAACCACCCAGGGCTCGCGCCCTGGGCTGTATTCTTGCGCCGCTTCGCGGCTGGACAAAGGACCACCCCCCTGCCAAGTCTGGACGGGGTTCCGGCCTACACCACAAAATACTTCGCCGCCGGATGATGCACCACGATCGCCGACGTCGACTGTTCCGGCTCCAGCAGAAACCCGCTGGTCAGCCTCACCCCTACGTTTTCCTCGGGCTTGAGCAGCGCAAACAGTTTCGTCTGGTCCTCCAGATTCGGACACGCCGGATACCCGAACGAATACCGCGACCCGCGATACTTCTGATGGAACAAATCACGGATGTGCGGCGAGTCCTCGCCCGCAATCCCCAGTTCCTCGCGCATCTTCTTATGTAAATATTCCGCCAGCGCCTCCGCCGTCTCCACGCTCAGCCCGTGCAGATAGAGATAGCGCGTGTATTCCCCGCCTTCAAACAGCCGCTGCGTTTCCTGGGATGCTTTTGCCCCCATGGTCACCAGCGACAGTCCAATCACATCCATCTTCCCGGAAGATTTCGGAGCGAAGAAGTCCGAGATGCACAGCTTCCGCCCTTCCCTCTGCCTCGGAAACGTAAATCGGAGAACCTCCTTCAAATCTTTCGAACTCGATGTAGGCACGGGCGTCCCCGCCCGTGCAGGAGCAGAGTTCGCCGGCCCCGGCTCATACACCACCACATCATTGCCCTCACTCTGGCAGGGAAAATATCCATACACCGCTTTGGGCTCGAACACCCCGCTGGCAATAATGTCTTCTTCCAGCTGCTTCTTGATTGGCCGAAACTTCTGCTCCACCAGCCGCAGATAATCTTCCTGCGACGCCGTCTTCAACTGCCATTGGTTCTTGAACAGCGCCGTTTCATTGATGTATGGAAACAGCTCACGCAGATCGAAATCTTTCTTCACCCGCACGCCCCAGAACGGAGGCACGGGAATGTTCGGCGCATCGCCCACCACAGGGCTTCTTTCCGCAAACACTGGGCCAGTTTCTTCGTCCACCGCGGCTGCCTTGGCGTATTCCTTCACCGTGCGCCCTTCCTGCAGACGCGAATCCCGCTTCCCATCTGGCGTCGCCAGGTCCTCCATGATGTGCAGCCCCGCGAATGCATCGTCCGCGTAGAACACCGCATTGGAATATTCCCGCCGCAAATCATCTTCTACGTACTTGCGGGTCAACGCCGCACCTCCACAGATCACGGGAAACTCCAGCTTCTGCCGCTGCAGGTCCTGGATCACATACTTCATCTCCAGCGTCGACTTCACCAGCAGCCCGCTCAGCCCGATGGCATCGGCCTGGTGCTCGAGCGCGGATTTTATGATCGTGTCCGCCGGCTGCTTGATGCCAAGGTTCACTACCCGGTATCCGTTGTTGGTCAGAATGATGTCCACTAGATTCTTGCCAATATCGTGGACATCGCCTTTCACCGTCGCAAGCACGATCGTGGCCTTCTGCGAGCCCGCTTTCTTCTCCATCTTCGGCTCAAGATAAGCCACCGCCTGCTTCATCACCGCCGCCGAATCGAGCACCGACGGCAACTGCATCTTGCGCGCACCGAAAAGGTCGCCGACAGTCTTCATTCCATCGAGCAGCACGGTATTGATCAGTTCCAGCGCCGAATACTGCAATAGGGCTTCTTCCAGAAGCTGCTCCAGCGATTTCTTGCCCGCGCCTTCGCCCACCGATTTTTCGCCGTTGATGATGGCAAACTTCAGCTTGTCTTCGACGGAAAGTGTCTCCACATGCGCGGTCGTCGAAGCCGCCGGCTTGCCCTTCATGCCGGCAAAGTGATTCATGTATTTCTGCAGGGGATCGCCGTCAGAATTGGCGTCGCGGTGAATCAACTTCCGCGCCAGTTCCACTTCCTCCTGCGGAATCTTGTACAGGGGATAGATCTTCGTGTAGTTGACAATTGCCATATCCAGGCCGTGGTCGACCGCCTCGTGCATGAATACGGAATTCAAGACCCGCCGGGAATAGGCATCTAACCCGAAGGAAATGTTGCTGACCCCGAGGATCGTTTTCACTCCAGGCAATTCTTTTTTTATTCGTTCCACCGCCTTCAGCGTTTCTACCCCTGCCGTGCGGTATTCTTCCTGCCCGGTGGAGATGGGCAAGGTCAAGGCATCGAAAATCAAATCCGTCGGATGCAGGCCATACTTCTTCGTTGCCAGATCAAATATCCTGTGTGCGATCGCCGTTTTCTTCTCAGCGGTCAACGCCATTCCATCTTCGTCAATGGTCAGGGCAATCACGGCTGCGCCATAGCGCTTGGCCATGGGCAACACTTTTGAAGTCCGCTTCTCCCCATCTTCCAGATTGATGGAGTTAATAATCGCCCGCCCTGGAATCCGCTTCAGAGCCTCTTCGATGACGTCGGCCTCGGTCGAGTCGACAAGTATCGGGGCGGGCACACGCGTGGCAATCCTGTCCAGGATCGAACTGATGTAACCCTTCTCGTCTTCGCCGACGATGGCACAGCACAGGTCCAGCATGTGCGAACCATCGTTCACCAGTTTCTTGGCCAGCGCCAAAATGTCGTCGTATTTCTTCGCTTGCACCAGATTGCGGAAATGCTCGACGCGAGTCGTCGTGTTCATTTCCTCGGCCACGATCAGTGGCTTGGGCTCGAGATCAAGGGGAATCGACGTGTAGGCGCTGGATGCTGCGCCCGCTCGTTTTACCTCGCGCCGGGCCGGCTCGATGCCGGAGACCGCGTCGACCACTGCTTTCAAGTGTTCTGGAGTTGTGCCGCAACATCCGCCAACGATTCGGACGCCGTAGTCTACGACGAAATGTTTGTGATACTCGGCCAGATCCTTCGGCTTAAGTTTGTATACTGCGTGCCCACCTTCATTGAATGGCAGGCCGGCATTGGGCAGAACGGAGACTTCCTTCGTCGAATTCAATGCCAGGTAACGGACGGCATCGTTCATCTCCTTCGGTCCCGTCGCGCAATTGAGGCCAAGGATGTCCACATCAAACGGCTCGAGCGACGTGAGCGCCGCACTGATCTCGGTGCCAAGGAGCATCGTCCCTGTTTCCTGCAAGGTGACCTGCACCGTGACCGGCAGCCGCTTGCCCGCTTTCCGCATCGCCTCCAGCACGCCAACGGTTGCGACCTTGGCCTGCAGCAGATCCTGACAGGTTTCGATCAACAGTACATCCACGCCGCCCTCGATCAGCGCAGCGGCCTGTTCTTCATAGGCTGCCGCCATTGCATCAAAGCCGATGTGCCCCAGCGAAGGCAGCTTAGTGGTCGGTCCCATGGACCCCGCCACAAATTTTGGTTTGTCGCTGGTCGAAAACTGCTGTGCTACCTCACGCGCCAGTTGCGCAGCCTTGACATTGATCTCCCGAACTCGATCCGCCAGATCAAATTCCGCCAGGACAATGCGCGATCCACCAAATGTGTCGGTCTCGACGACGTCGCAACCAACCTTAAAGAAGTCGGCGTGGATATCTCGAATAATGTCGGGACGGCTCAGCACCAACACCTCGCTGCAGTTCTCCTTGCCCCAGTAATCGTCCAGAGTAGGATTCCGCGTCTGAATGTTGGTTCCCATCGCGCCGTCGTAAACCACGACGCGCTCCTTCACGGTTTGTAGGAAATCGCTCATCGGTAAATGTCTTCAGTCGTTTCTCGTGGATCCGGATATTTGCTGAAAATACGCTGGTCGCAGGTTTGTGCTAACGACCAACGACGATCGGCCAACGACTGCTCCATGCACAAACGCCGGCCCCAAGGACCGGCGTGATTCGCGATCGTAATTCGCGATCGAACTCGAAACTGGTCTCGAAGCTAGCTCCCCGGCACCATCTCCGCCGGAGCCCCGCCATTCACGTCGGCCTGATTGAATACGACGTTTGCTCCCATGTGTGCTGGCCGGGGGGCCAGCATTTGCTCCTTGCGGTAAATTAGATCGCTGACATTGAATGACGCCAGCTCAAACCCATGCCCGTGCGTGATTGCGTCAGTCGGGCAAGCTTCTACACAATACCCGCAGAAAATACATCGATTGTAATCTATGTTGTAGACGCGGGCGTAACGCTCGGCCCCGCTTACCCGGTTCTCAGCTGTGTTATCCGCGGCTTCAATGTAGATGCAGTTGGACGGGCACGCAGCGGCGCATAGGAAGCAGGCCACACACTTCTCTAGTCCATTTTCGTCGCGCTGGAGCACGTGGGCCCCACGGAAACGGGCCTCGATGCGCGCCCCGCGAAGCGGACCCTTGCCATCGGGATAGTTCTCGACGGTGGTGGGCTGGAACATCTCCATGAAGGTGATGCTCATGCCTTTGGCGATGGCAGCGATGTTCTTAAGAACCGGCATGCTCAATCAGTATACCGGAGGAGTGGCGAGCGGTCGCGGGAGCTGGTCGCGCATTGGGTGGAAGAGGAGAAGCGAGGAATTCAGCCAAATGTCCGGAGTCCGAACTTAGCCCCTTCCTCGATCTTCATTCACCAGATTTTTCCAATTTCTTTCCCACCAGCATGGCGCAGTATTGAATGATGTCCTGATCTTCGGGAGTGAACGCGGCAGGGAAGTGGCTGTCAATATCCAACTCGCCCACGACCTTTCCATGAACAAAGACGGGAACGACGATTTCCGACTTAGTTTCGAGGGAACACGCAAGATAACGTGGGTCTTTGCTGACGTCGTCGACGATGACCGTCCGGCCACTGGAAGCGGCGGCGCCGCAGATTCCCTGATTGAGCGGAATTCGTGTGTGCGGAGTCATGGCGCCTTCAAAGGCGCCGAGCACGAGCATGGGCGGTTGCGCGCCCAGTTCGAGCATGTAGAAGCCTACCCAGTTGTACTTGAGCATGCGCTCGTGCAAAAGCTTCACCATCTTGTGCATGAAGACATGGGCCGAGGGCGACACCTGTGCCAGTTCGGCGACCTGGGTACGAACTTCCTCGATTCTCGCAGCAACCGGCATCAGAGAAATCTTAACTCACGCAGCAGGATTCGGAACCGAGGAATTGTGCCCGATGGTAATCTGCCGGATTCCTTTCGTCACTGAAAATAGTGCGGGGTTGATGGCCTGAGCCAGGCCGTCCAGTCCCTAAAGAGATCGTATTCCTGCAACAAATCCGCCAACCGATTGATGCCCGCTGCCATCTCATTGAGATTCGATGGCACAATGTTGCGGAGGTAATTGTGTTCTGGCGGAAAACAACTTTTGTCGCGGCCTGCTTCAATGCCATATTTGTGCTGGGCAGCTTCACACAAAGCGTAGCCGCACCGCAGCAATCCGTTGATCCGCAAGCGACAGTTCCTGCCACCTCTTTTCAATTGACAGTACAACTAATGGGCAGCGCAACCGGGACGGTAGTGAGCAATCCCGCCGGAATTACATGCGCTCCAACGTGCACCGCTTCATTCGCTTCGGGAACCCAGGTCAAGCTGACCGCGACCGCCGGTAAAGGCGCATTTTTCGCCGGGTGGGGAGGCGCCTGCAAAGGCACAGCCAGCACGTGCACGGTGACGATGAATACGAATCAATCCGTAACCGCGACCTTCAACGTGTCGCAGACGGTGAGTGTTTTAAACCACATTATCTTTATGGCGCAGGAGAATCGCGGCCTCGATCACTATTTCGGCGCCTTGCGAGCATATTGGGCGGCAAACAAGTTTTCGGATCGGTCCTTCGACGGACTTCCGCAATTCAATCCAACCTCTGGCCTCGCGCCGCTTTATGGGCCGCCTCCGGCCAATCCGGGATGCGATTCCGCTTATCCGCCGCCGAATGACTGCATCGTCGATAGCAACAGTCCGCAAGTTACGTCGTACCACCTGATCACGCAATGTATCGAGAACCCCAGTCCTTCCTGGAACGAGAGCCATCAGGATTGGAATCGGGTCAATCCGTATTCTGCGACTCCGACTCTCGACGGCTATGTTTTCACTTCGGGTCACGACGCGCGCAACAACAACCCTCCTTTTTACGACACGAATGGAATTCGCGCGATGGGGTATTACGACGACACCGACTTGAACTACTACTACTACATGGCCTCCGAGTTCGCGACCTCCGATCGCTGGTTTTCGCCAGTCATGACGAGGACTTCACCGAATCGAGAGTATCTTCTCGCTGCGACTTCGCAGGGATATGTTTATCCCATCGGCACAGACAGTGGAGACCAGGCGCTGCTGACGGCTACAACAATTTTCCAGGAACTACAAGCCGCGGGCATCAGCTGGAAGATCTACGTCAATCCCGCGAACAGCCCGTGTGAATCTAATCCGACCCCGCAATGTCTGCTCACGCTGAGTTACGTGCAAAATTTTCAGTGGGGACAGACGATTCCTTCGCAATATCCGCAGAGCCTGGTACCGATCTCGCAGTACTTTACAGACGTGCAGAACGGAACCTTGCCGCAGGTGGCGCTTATCGAACCTGCGTCAAACGCGGGGCTCGATGAACACGGGTCGGATTCGGACCAGTACCCGATCAACATTCAGCTGGGTGCGAATTACGTCTCGTCCCTGATCAACCCGCTGATGACGAGCAGTTCGTGGAAGGACTCCGTTTTCATTCTGACCTTCGACGAAGCCGGTGGCCTGTACGACCACGTGGCGGCTCATACTGCGGTGAGTCCGGACGGCATCAAGCCCAAGGATCTGCTGCCGGGCGATATTTGCACCCAGACGACCGGTCCGACTTGCGATTTCACTTACACCGGTTACCGGCGGCCGCTGATCGTTGTCTCTCCCTATGCAAAGAAGCATTACGTGAATCACAACGTGGCGGACTTCACCGCGATTTTGAAATTAATCGAGACCCGGTTCAATCTGGCTTCACTGACCAAGCGGGACGCGGCGCAGATCAATATGACGCAGTTCTTCAACTTCAATTTCCCACCCTGGATGACGCCGCCGACACCTCCGGCCCAGAACAAAAGCGGATCTTGTTATCTCAACCAGTTGCCTTGAGGACTCGGTACTTGAGGAATTTTATAAACCTAGCCGTGGGTCAGACCGCAAGCAGATTCAAAGCCGCGGATAGGGCATCCAGAGCCAGTTGGGCGGCATGGGTGGAGGCTTGCGGGAGGCCGCCGACGGCGGCAACTATGTCTTCGCGGCGCAGTTTGCGTGCGTCATCGACTGTCTTTCCCGAAATCAGTTCAGTCAGCGCCGAACCGCAAGCCATGGCAGGGACGCATCCCTTGGCCTTGAAGCGTACTTCGGAAATGCGCCCGGAGCTGAACTTCAGTGTCAGTCTCAGCACGTCTCCGCAGGCGGGGTTTTCAATTTCGACCGCCGCATCCGGATCGGGAACATCGCCGGCGTTGCGCGGGTTCTGAAAGTGATCAAGCGTTGGAGCGGAATACATCGCAACGACATTGTAAAACGGACGACCACCGGGCTATACGAAGGAGCAGCATCCAAGCGGGGAAACTACTTGTGCTTCGTGCCGTCCGGGAAGTAGACAGTCCAATTACGCTGGCGGGCAATCGCTTCAAGATCCGGATTCGGGTTGACCGCGAAGGCATGTTTGGCCATGGCGAGCATTTCTGTGTCCCACCGGGAGTTGCCGAACGCGGCGTCAATGTCTTTCGCGTCCACATCGCGCAAGGCGCGGGGCTTCCCCGGCCCGGATGGAAGGCGAACGATGCGGTCGGTAATCATGCCGTCTTCGATCTCTACCGACGCAGCGAGGAGGCGGTTCTCGGGGATTCCGAAATGCTTCATCCCGGCGCGAATCAGCCACTCGTTCGACGAGGAGACGGCCCAGACTTCGCAGCCGCCCTGCTGCAGGCGTTCAACGAGTTCGCGCATTTCAGGAAAGATGTGTCCGGGAAATGAGTTTTCAAAATAATCGTTGGTGGCGCGCAGCAGGGTTGATTCGGGCATCCCCTGGTGCATGGTAACCATTTCGCCGCACATGTCGTCCTCAGAGACTTTGCCGGCCTTGTAGTCGGCGTAGCGGGCGCGCATCGACTTGACGATGGCCTCGGAGACGATACCTCGCTTCAGTTCCCAATCGAAGAAGCCTTCGCCGACGTCACCGGACCACAGCGTGCCGTCACAATCAAAAGCTGCGACGCGGGGTTGGAGACTGAGGACAGAATCGAGGAACGAAGGTGCGGAGTCAGTTCGCAATTTGAATTCAATCGCCGCAGTCGCGGACCTTCCAAGATAACGGGAGTGGGGGTCCGAAGCCAAGGGGTGGAAAAAAACTCTCCGCTGCAGATCACTCTACTTGGAAGTCAGATTTGAGAGTTTGGCATAGTCATCGGGAGTGTTGACGTTCAGCGTCACATTGGGATCATCTACCGGGACATATCGGATGCGCTCCTGATGCTGATGCTCAATGTCGCGCGCTGTTGAGGTTGGCGGGGCGTGAAGGAATGCTTCGATCATTTCCCGCCCGATGAGAAAAGGGTGACCATGTTTACCGGAAAATTCCGGAACGACGGCCCAGACTTCATTTCCAGCGGCTTCGAAGGCCACCCGCAAACTCTGAACCGTCGCGATGCTTGCGGGCGGGCGGTCGACCAGTGTAATGATGGCGGCATCGCGGCCGCGATTGAGCACTTCGCGCAGGCCTACCTGCAGGGAACTGAACTGTCCACGGCTGGGATCGGGATTGATGACGATCGATGCGCCATTGGCATAAGCGATGGGCGTGAGCGCGGACTCATTTGTGCCGGCGACGACCACCACGAAATCAGTCGAGAGCGAAAAGGAATGGATGGCTGCGGAAAGAAACGTGTGCCCCGAAGGTGACTGTCCGGCGGCAGACGCTGGCCAGGGGAGCAGCGCCTTGTCGGTTCCCATGCGCGAGGATTCCCCGGCGGCGAGAATCACTCCTGCGAAGCTAGGGGCGCGGGACATTAAACGTCTCGATTGCCGATTTCCAAGTGAAGATTGGAAACCAGGTGAGAGCAATTGGTAATTAAAAACGTGGGATTAAGATCAGGCCTTTCCTTCATTGTCGTCCACCACTTCTGCGGCCGTTTCCAACTCCCGATTTGATTTCTCATCGACATTTACGCCTTTGCCTTTGAACCAGGTCATATGCGGCACCGCAGCGGTCGCGTGTCGCCGAATCGCGATCAATTCAGCGGTAATGGCTACGGCGATTTCCTCCGGAGTGACGGCTCCGATGTCGAGACCAACAGGCGCATGCACCCGATCGAAAAGGTGGGCCGGCACACCTTCCTTCTGAAGCGTCTTGAAAATCTCAATGACCTTGCGCTTGGAGCCGATCATGCCGACATAGCGGGCACGAGTTTGAACGGCCCAGCGGAGGATACGCATATCGTCTCGATGGCCGCGGGTAACGATGACGATATAAGAAGATTCGTTGGGATCCAAATGCTGCATGGCCTGGTCGAAGTCTTCCGCATGAACCTCGCGAGCCGATGGGAAACGCTCTTTGGTGGCGAAGGAAGTGCGGTCATCGGCGACAATCACGTCAAATCCGGCATTGGCAGCCGTCTGGGAAAGATTGATGGCAACGTGGCCTGCGCCGAAAACATAAAGCAACGCTGGAGGTAAGACGGGCTCCACGAATATCTCAAGCGTGCCCCCGCAAACCAGACCGGTGTCGTACTTTGGATCCTGGTTGAGGTCGAAGGTCAGGGTGCGGGGCTTTTCCGATTCCATCACTTCTCGCGCAGCTTGCCAGACTTCGGCTTCGACGCAGCCTCCGCCGATCGTTCCGACAATGGACCCGTCATCGCGAACCAACATTTTGGCGGTCCGAAACGAAGGAATCGAACCACGGACATTGACGATCGTGGCGACAGCACCGCGGCGTCCCTCGCGGCGGAGCTGCACGATTTGTTCGTAGATGTCCATTGCGCCTATTCTAACGCGACCATAGCGAATCCCAAGGAGGGCGGATCTGATTCCAACCCTTCCGTTATCTTAGATGCAGCGCTCTTAAAAGGAGGGACGCCCTATGAAAGCCGTCCGCATTCATCAGTTTGGTGGGCCAGAAGTTTTGACTTACGAAGACGTCCCAGATCCCCAGCCGCACAAGGATCAAGTGATGGTGCGCGTCCGAGCCTGCGCGCTAAATCATCTGGATGTCTGGGTGCGGAAAGGGCTGCCTGGGGTGAAACTACCCCATATTCTTGGCAGCGACCTGGCCGGGGAAGTTGTGGAGATCGGGGAGTACATCAGCGGATTCAAGCCGGGACAACGGGTCTTGCTGGCACCGATGCACTTTTGTGGACGCTGCGCGAAGTGCGTGGCCGGGCTGCAGAACCAGTGCCGCGAATTTACTGTGCTAGGTAATGCGGTCGATGGTGGAAACTGCGAGCTGATCGCAGTGCCGGCGGCCAATGTGATCCCGATTCCTGGCCACCTTGATTTTAACCAGGCAGCGAGCGTGCCACTTGTGTTTCTCACTGCGTGGCACATGCTGGTGGGAAGAGCGGCAGTGCGTCCGGGACAGACGGTGCTGATCTTGGGAGCGGGTTCGGGCGTGGGGACCGCGGCGATCCAGGTTGCGAAGCTGTTTAGTTGTCGCGTGATTACGACCGCGGGCGATGAAACGAAACTGGAGAAGGCGCGGGCCCTGGGCGCCGATTTTGGCATTAATCACTACCAGCAGAAAATTTCCGAAGAAGTGCGCAAGATCACGAATAAGGAAGGCGTGGATATTGTGGTCGAGCACGTTGGGGCAGCAACGTGGGACGAAAGTTTCAAATCGCTGAAACCAAATGGCACACTCGTGACTTGCGGGGCGACCACAGGGCCGAATGTGGGAATCGATTTACGATTTCTCTATTCGCGGCAGTTGACCCTTCTTGGGTCTTACATGGGTACCATGGGCGAACTGCATGAGGTATTAGCGCACGTGTTTGCCGGGCGACTGAAGCCAGTTGTCGACCGCGTGTTCCCGCTGAAAGAATTGCGGGCAGCACATGAATGTCTGGAGAAGAGCGCGATGTTCGGGAAGATTGTGGTCAATCCGTAGAGTCGCGGCGACTTACAGTCGCGATTAGAAGGCCAAGACTTGCTCAGTCGGTGCTGTTGCTGACTCAACCGGTGACTGCGAAACAGGAATACTCGACGTTGGCGGCATCGACAGTTTCGGTTTCGAATCACGCGTGCCGAGGCCGACGATCATCGCCATATCCTTGGGATAGACCACGTCTCTCCCGCGCGCCAGGAAGTGGTAGTAAATCGAACTCGCCGCCCCGTAAGCACCCAAGGCCGCTGATAACGCTGGTGAGCGCGCAGTCAAGCTCAGCACCGTTCCCACTAGACGAAATCCCGATGCTCCTTGAGCCGCACCTTTACCTGCCTCGCCCACGCTCTGACCGGCTGCTCCGGCGTCGCCATCCCCAGACCCGCCCGTGGCCAGCGCAACTGCGATGCCCGTCGTCAAATACCGTGTCCGCGGCGTTGTCACCTGAGCTCCACCTTCCGCATCCAACTTCAAATGCGCGCCCTTGGCAACTGCCACGGCTTCGAGGCTTGCCTCCACTTTCTGCTCGATTCCATTGGGCGGCGCAACTTCATGAAATAGAATCCGCAGTTGCCCATTGCGCGATAGCCGCCGGGCCGGTTGCACCTGTACGACTGAACCTTTGATCACACTTCCTTCCGGCAAAATCAAATGATCGGCAACCACCAGCGGCTCCGTAATTACGGCTTCGACCGGCTCACCCTTTTTTGTAGTCGAAGAATTCAACGGTGTTACCAGCCGCGCGTGCACGACGCTTCCTGAGGGCGGAGGCGCTCCTACGCTCGTCAGTGCTTCCGGCTTCACCGCCTCTGTCCCAAAATCCAGGGGCTGCAGCAAATCGGCGTTAAAGCTGGTCCCGGCGTGCAAATATTGCCGATGAACCGGCGACTGCGCTATCGCGTAATTTTTCACCGTTTTTACTGGTTCTCGAACCTGACGCTTGAGGTTGCTCCATCGCTGGTTGACCTGCTTGTTCAACTGACGCTTGATCTCATGCTTCGCCTCACTTACTTCGCTCGAAGCGGTCTCGGCCGGTTTCCTCTTTTTCTCTCCCTTGTCACTCGCCGAAACAAACTGCAAGATTTCATTTGGTGCCGGGGACGCCACCGTCTGGATTGGCACATGGTGCCCGTCGGCCATCACCAGTTCGTCAAAATGCAGGCGCACATTACGCACGGGAGAGAAGTTCGCATTCAGCGCATTTTTGACACGCACCATTTTTGGGACGCCGTCAATCGCTACGATCTTCCCGTTCACCGCAGTCCCTGCCGGAATCAGCAGCTTGTCGAATGCATATACCGGCTCGGTCGTCTTCCCGTGGATTAGTTGTCCAACCGTCTCGACGCGCACTTCTGAATCCAGCGCCACTTTAATCGGCGTTCCGGCCGAAACATTCATGGGTACCGTTACCAGCGGGGCAGTGGTCATAACCTGTCTGGTGTCTGCAGGATGCTGCTCCTCCGCGGGTCGGACCTTCAGAGTCTGTCCCCAGCTCCAGCTACTCGATAAGAGGGTAATCATTACAGCTGCGAGTGGATTAAGACGAATGCTTCGCATGGCATTTCCTTTTTTAGTAGCAGGGATAAGCACGCCGGTTCATCTGATGATCCAGCGAAGGAAATCAAAATCGAGGACGAAGAGCACAAACTCAAAGCTGCGAGAACCGGCGTTCTACCCGGACAATTGCCGTCCTAGCCGCGCACTCTGAGAGTGCCACCAATTCTAGGTTCTTCCTCAAGTGACGACAAGCTCCCCAGAGTCTTTTTTTCGATCTTCACAAGATCTTCACAAATTGCTCTGAACCTCGGCTGGTCCCGCGCCGGCCGATTCGCCTAAAGTAAAAAGTGGCGGCTCCGGAAACTTAGGGTGCTGCCGCGTGGCTAGGTGGCTTGGCTAGCGGTGCGCACCTTACACCTTACTTTTTCGCTTCTTAGCGAAATCTCGGACACGCCTGTCCTTTCCTTTCAACAACTTAACTCCGTACAATCCCCCACGCCACCGCTAAACCCCAATTTTGCACCGTTCATTGGGATATGAATGCGCCTCGCCTTAGGCCTCCAATAGGATAGAGCCAGTCATTCACCCAAAGAAAACTGTAAGAACCGGGTCAATTCTCGGAACTTCAGCCTGCGGGGATGTCTCAGGTTCAACCGAGGCGCCAGGGGCCAAAGCAATAGCGTCACAGCTTTGAGCCAGCCTCAAAGAAAAAAGCGTTAGCGATTCGTTTCGGAACTGTTTCAGGATTCGCGTTCCGAGAGGCGGAACTTTAGCCAGGCCTCCGAAGAGCTAATAGCCAAAAGCCAGGAGCCAAGAGCCACTATGCGCAAGCCGATCAAGTATGTGGAAAAAGCAGTCACCGTCGCCGCCAAGGGGGCTTGGGTTGTCTTCGACCGCTTGAATCGTATCAAGCCCAACCCTTCGCCAACGCCGAAGTGGTCCGACAAGCCGCTGCTTAAGTCCTACGAAAAGTCGAAGCCGCCATTGGGATGGCCGCGCACCACAGATTCGCTTTGCCCCAAGTGTGTTCCGGAGATTCGCCAGCAGATTCTCGACGGCCACCTGCCTCACGAAGTGCTGATGAACGAAAAGGTCGGCGAGATCAAGGCGCAGATCATCGAACGCGATGGCAAGATCCTGATGGTCAAGGATTGCCCGACGCACGGTCACTTTGAAGATGTGATGTCGATTGATCCTGAATTCTCGCAGCATCTCGAAGACGTTTTCCCCGGCCGCGACATCGCTGCCCATGCCGACGAGAAGCTGCACCATCACGGATCGTCTACCGTGAAGTACGGCCGTGGTTCGGTCTTGACTATTGACCTGACCAACCGCTGCAACATGATGTGCGATCCCTGCTTCATGGACGCGAACCAGGTGGGCTTTGTCCACGAACTGACATGGGAAGAGATCAAGACCATGCTGGACAATGCCATCACCATCAAGCCGCGACGGCAGATGAGCGTGCAGTTTTCCGGCGGGGAGCCTACGCTCTCTCCGTACTTCCTCGACGCGGTTCGCTACGCCCGCAAAGTCGGATATAACTCCGTGCAGGCTGCGACCAACGGCATCGAGTTTGCCAAAAGCTTCGAATTCTGCCAACAGGCGGTTGAAGCCGGCATGCGCTACGCCTACCTGCAGTTTGACGGCATCGGTAATGCCGCTAACGCGCACCGCATGGTTGGTAACCTGTTCGACGTGAAACTGAAGGCTATCGAAAACCTGCACAAGGCAGGCGTCGAAATCGTTCCGGTCGTCACAATCGTCAACGGAATCAACAACGAGCAAGTTGGACGCATCATCAAATTCGCGCTCGACAATCCAAAGACCATCGGTTTCCTGTCGTTCCAGCCGGTAAGCTTTACCGGCCGCGACGAAGCTGTTACCGACGATCGCCGCGTCGCGCAGCGCTACACGCTCTCGCACCTCGCACACGACGTAAAGAATCAAACCGGCCTCGGCGAACCAAGCCGCGACTGGTTTCCGATCAGTTTCATGGGTACCTTCAGCGACTGGGCCGATCTGATGCACGTCAACGACGTGAAAAATGATTGGGGCCAACTGAGTTGCGGCTGCCACCCGAACTGCGGCACAGGAATGGCCGTGATGATCGACAAGGAAACCAAGGAAGCGGTGCCGGTTACAGCATTCCTAAAGGGCGATCAGCTGGCGCGGGACATCGCGAAAGTAAATGATGCGGCGCGCGGAAAATTCCTGACGGTCGTTGGGATGGCGTTATGTTTGGTTAAGAACTACGATCCGTTCCACTCGCCGACCCACTTTAAGCTGACGGATCTGCTGAAGAAGTTCGACAAGAACTTCAACGCGACAGGCAAGAACTATGGCAAGGTCGGTCCGGACCGCACGGTGGACGATGTCATGAAGCGCCGGCAGGATCGCTGGAACTTCCTTTTCATCGCGGGCATGTGGTTCCAGGATTTGTTCAATTACGATTTCCGGCGCACTGAGCAGTGCATTATTCCTTACGCCACGCAGGAAGGCGAAATCTCATTCTGCGCGTACAACACGGGCGTGGATGGCGCAACATTATCGAGAAGATGCACATGACGGCCACGCTCACCAAATGGTACGAAGAGCATGGACGCCACGAGATCTTCGCCGGCGGCAAGAAAGTGCAGATGGAAGACAAGGCACACTCTTTGCTTCTTCGAGATAATATCGTGACCACCGAACTGCAACGCGATCTCGACAAGCTGGGCATCGCGAAGAACTCGCGCGAAGAGAAGACGCGCGCGCGCGATCAAAAACAGAAACAGGTCGCCGAAGCGAAAGGCGAAGCCCGCGGGCCGGAGAAGAATGACGAAGCCTATAACGCGCGCATGGCCTCGCTCTATCGCGAGGTAGTGTTAAAGGAAAAGCCGGTGATTGCCGAGAACGGATTCATTCCGCTGGGCGCGCTAACTCAATCCAAGGGCAACGGGCATAATGGCAACGGCACGCACGCGCCGAAGCCGCAAGTCGCGGAGCCGGTGGCGGGAGATTAATTGCGATTCGGTTCAGTTTTTAACAGGCCGCCCGCGAGGGCGGCCTTTGTATTTCAAAAAGTGTTGGAAGCTTGAACCCATGGCCGTGATCGGTCACGCAAACTGCTTGTCTCACAGTGCAACGCGCGGCAGGTGCCATGCAGAGACCCATAACTGCCTGCTGTAATCGCAGCAAATAACAGTTTTGGTAAACTCGGGGCGCGTTTTCATTCCCAACCCCGCAATCCCTTGCGGCAACTAACTTTACAGATACAGGTAAATCCGCAGCGCTTGCGCTGCATTTGAAGGAGTGTATCCATGGCAGACGATATGGACAAGAAGCAACAGGGTGGACAATCCGGGCAGGGTCAGCAGGGCGGCCAGTCCGGTCAGCAGGGTGGCCAGCAGAGCGGCCAGCAACAGAAGAATGATCCGGCCAAGAAGGGCGGACAGGGTCAGAACGAAGAAGAGAACGACCGTCAGCGCCGCGCTTCCTAGTTCTTGCGAAGCGTAGTTACTGAGAAGTCCCGGTTTGCAGCCGGGACTTCGTTTTGTCCTGATGCGGATTGGTATCGGAAATTTAATAAAGATCCTGGAGGACGCGATGGCAAAAACGAAGAAACTCCCCGGGCAAGAGCCTCTCCTCAGCACTGTGGCGCGACGGCTGGGACGTGCAGCTGGGACATTTGCTAAGGTTACGCACGAAGTCACTGGCAGCCTGTCCTCCGTCACTGACGCAATGGCGGCGAGAGTAGGCGAGGCAGTACCGAAACAAAAATCTAAATCCCAGACGCAACGCCGAGCTCGGACTCACCGTGCGGTGGCAGCGAGCAGGGCTCCGAAGCGGAAGCCTGCCAGCAAACGTGCGTCGAGAACGAAATCCAAGCGCGGAACAAGATCGTAGCCGCGCTCTTCATCGTTCTCACCTGAGACCCACTGCGCCGGCGCATCCACCTGCACTCATCCCAGGGTGACCGGTCACACAGCAGAATTGACAAGCCTTTGACATCTTTGCCGCGAGCCGGCAGTAGCATCCACGACTGGCAGGTTAGGGAAATTCCAGGCCGAATCTGCACAGGACATCGTGTACTGACTCTTCCCCCAAAATAGGACTACACATAAGGAGAACTCCGCATGCACCGTTTTCGTGTTATCAATCTGAGGGTCTCGCTCGCCTTAATGCTCATAGTGGTCTGCACCACTGCCGTGGCGCAAACCGGATATCAACGCATGAGTCTCGTTTCGAACCTGTCCGGCAAAGCCCCGCACACCGATCCTCTGCTGAAGAATCCCTGGGGATTGGCCTACAGCCCCGGAGCACCCTTCTGGGTCAGCGATGAAGCTTCAGGCTGGTCCACACTTTATGACGGAAAAGGAAATCCTCAGAGCCTGCAGGTGGTGATCCCGCCAGCCAGCGGTACGGGTCAGGGCACGCCCACCGGTATCGTGTATAACGGGTCGCAGGAGTTCAAGATTCGCAACTGGACCTCGGTTTTCCTATTTGCGACTCTGGACGGAACCATCAGCGGCTGGTCTTCTTTTAGCCCAACGCTGGCGCTGATCGGTGCCACCCAGGCAGGTGCCGTCTATACCGGGTTGGCCATCACCAGTAAAGCCTCGGGGAACTTCTTGTATGCCGCCGATTCTGCCAACAACAAAGTGGATGTCTACAACGGCAACTTCAGCCTGGTAAAGTCGTTCACTGACAGCGCAATTCCGGCCGGGTTCGCGCCCTTCGGGATCCAGGACATCGGCGGACAGCTTTACGTGACCTTTGCCAGTACGACGGGCGGATCGGGTGGTTACATTGACATCTTTGGCGAAGATGGCACATTGGTGAAACACTTCGCGCACGGTGCTCCGCTCAACCAGCCGTGGGGATTGGCGGTGGCTCCCACCAATTTCGGAACTTTCAGCGGTGCCTTGCTGGTAACGAACAACACCCCCACCGGCACTATCCACGCCTTCGATCTGACCACTGGCAAAGCACTGGGCACACTCAAGACCACCACGGGGAAGGTAATCACGATCCCTGGCTTGTGGGGGATTGAGTTTGGTGGAGGAACGGTCAGCAATGGTAAGACAAACCAGCTCTTCTTCACCGCCGGCCCCAATGACACGGACGGCTACTTCGGAGCAATCATACCCAAGTAGCTGAGAGCAGAAATCCCGCAGTTAGAAATCCACAGAGCATGGCCCCCATAAGATGGTGGCTATGCTCCGCGGATTGCCCAAAGTCCAAGCCTGGCGCCTGGCAAAAACAGCTCGCGCTCTTGGGTGAGAATTGATCTTCTGTTCGTTGTCCAGCGACGTCACCTTGCCCTCCCTGTCCACCACAAGACTCTGCCGACGATCCGCCACTCCGAACCTGCAGCTACGGGAACAGCTTCGTATTCTCGCTGGTCTGAAACCAGGGCGTCAATGTGGTCAAATCGGATCAAACGCGATACCAGCAATCCTCTTTCCTTGTGCGATGCCACGACAATTTGCCCCGTCACGCTAATGGGTTCTGTATCGGAGGTGTCAACCGCAATGATGTAGCCATCAAGTATCAGCGGTGACATCGAATTACCCTTCACTCGAAGGCAAATCGTGGAACCGGGATTTGGACACCACTCCGTGGGAGCTGCCAACACCGATTCCGGCGGTATCTCCGCAAGATCAATATTGTCTCCCTTAAAGCCGGGTGTTCCTGCATGCACCGGAAGGAGTGGTATAGCGACGAGGCTTGCTTTCTTCCATGAATGTTTCTTGCTGCTGCCGGCATGGACAAGAGTGACACTCGAAATTCTGCTTTGGGCAAGGCGCCTGTTGGCCTCCGGTAATACACGCATTACATCCGACAGGCGAAGACCTGCACGACTCCAGAAAAACCAGCAGAGCGAGTCACCGGCCAGATTTCCCAGACGGATGTACGTCTCTCCCGCAGGCTCGGCGACGCCCCGCTCCCAGCGGGAGACCGCCATCGCTGATACGCCTACCTGGCGACCGAAATCCGCCTGGCTCAGCCCACGATCCTGACGGACGCTTTCAATTTTGAGCGACCATTCCGGAGGGGCGATGCCGGCTTTTCGCGGGCCTTTCACGGGTAAACCTTCTACGCTGCCCTGAGCAGAGCCTGTATGCTTCCGCACAGCGATTCAATACCATCCGATTTCGACTTTACGAACGCGATGCCCGACGCGAGCGCCTCCTCCTCGATCTCGGCGCCAATAAAAGAGGTAAACATTACGAGTAGCACCTTGGGAAGCAGCCTGTGCAGTTCGCGCGCAGCTTCAAAACCATTCATCACAGGCATCGAGAGATCCAGAAGAATCAGGTCGGGGCAGAGTTGCAAGGCTTTTTCGATCCCTACACGGCCGTTCTCTGCCTCGCCGCAGACTTCCCAATCAGGTCGGTTCTCCAAGAGGATGCGCAAACTGTGCCGGATGGCAGGGCTATCGTCGACGATCAGAAGTTTTTTCACATATGCCCGATTTCTCTTGTCTTGTTTGTCCAATTCTCATGTTTCAGGAGGAACGGCACAATACCCCCAGGACTGTACGCTAGCGTACATGATTGGGACAACCTAAATTAGCCCATCCAGATTAATTAACAACCTAGTCTAGTATTAATTGTTACGAAGGACTAAAGTGGACTGGTCCTTTCTAGCAGTTTTTCCAAGCACGCCGCAGACAGGGACCGGAAAAAGGGGCGGCATCCGTTAGCAGTTTTCCTGTCACGCTCCGGCCACGAGCCTTGCGAAATCGGACAGCACTCCGAGCGCAAGGATTCCTTATGGCAGGGACAACGTCTCGTCTTTCACCCAAGATTAATCCGAAGTCACCTCCCGCCGCTCGTGACGGGAACTCTATCCACAACGAAATTCTGCTCGGTTTGCCACGCAAAGAATGCGATTCGTTTTTCTCAGACTTGGAATTCGTCGAAATGCGGACCCGTGATCTGTTAAATGAAATGGGAGAGCCGATCGACTATTTTTACTTCGTGAACAGCGGATTGGCTTCCATTCTGAGCGTGACGGCCGACGGCAAGAGCGTTGAAGTAGGACTAACCGGAAAGGAAGGAGCGGTTGGCCTTCCGCTGGTGGTGGGCTTGAGGACCAGTGCAACTCGCATCGTGGTTCAGGTCGCCGGTACCGCATTTCGCATGAGTGCGGCAAACATGGTGCGAGTGCTGCACAAATGCTCACAACTGGAAAAAAGCCTGCACCGCTACTCTCAAGAACTAGGGATGCAGTCTATGCAGGTGGCTGCCTGCAATCGCCTTCATGAAGTCCCGGAGCGGCTGGCGCGCTGGCTGCTCATGAGCCAGGACCGGATTGGTGGCGAGATAGTGCCACTGACGCAGGAATTTCTTGCGCACATGCTTGGTACCAGGAGGGCCAGTGTGACCGTCGGCGCTGGAATTCTTCAAAAGGCGGGTCTGATCACATACACACGCGGAGCGGTAACAGTTGTCAACAGGCGCAACCTGGAAGACGCCGCCTGCGAATGCTACGAAGTAATCACTCGGCAGGCTCGAACCTGGCGAAATGAATCGCGCTGATTTGGATATCCTTCAGGCCTGAAACTGCCGTGCGCTGGCGCACCGACAAACGCGATCCCAAGCAGTACATTTAACGCGCAGTACCTTTAGAAGGTCGTCATGAAAAACATCATTAGTTCGGACGGAGCGGTGGCTCAGCAGGTTGTGGATTTTCTCAATTCTCAATCGCTTCAGCGTCGGGAAAACGTGAGGTGTAAGAGTTGTGGCTCACCGATGCAGTACAGGGAATTCCACTTTTGGCTTTCGGGAAGTGGAATGACGTGGAATCTTCGGCTGCCGGTGTGCGCCAGCTGTGCCCAGCCGAAAGCCCACGAGGCAGTTGTCCACAGCAAGGTCGCCTAACTTCGGCGACTCTGTCACCATCTCCGTAATCCCGCCCCATCCGTGCTTGTTGCCCTTTTAATAAGATCGACGGAGGTCATTCATGGACTCCCGACAATCGAACACCAATCAAGAGTGGCGGAGTCTTTGCGAGCTCGCCATCAGAGAGCACGAGCCGGACAAGTTTAATGCAATCGTCACGGAGCTCAGTCGTCTGTTGGAAGAAAGGGACCAGAAGCGTAGCGGAGAATCTGCCGCTCCAAAGTAGCCACTTAAAGTTACTCTCTGAGGGTGTGCCGGCTCTCTCAATGCTTAAGTGGTCCCGTAGAAGCATTCAAATGCCATGTCTGGTGTCATACGTCGTCTTTCTACGAGAGGGCAAAGAGATCGAAGCAGGGAAGTTCGGCGTCGTCGCGGTGCTGGGCTTCCGTCGAATTCTCGATGTACTCGACAAGAAGGATTCTCTTCACCAGTCATCTCCGTCCTTCTACCGTGGCACTTTACGCTCCATCTGACGACTGCCTTAACTCATTGATTCTGCATGATTGCTGCGACTGCCATGACTTGTCCTCAGACCCGCAGCAGGACAGTTGTCCAAAAAACCGAACAGTCGTCTGATCACTGACATTAAAAACTGATACGGGCGTTGCAGAGGGGCGCCGCGCCTGTTCTCGTCACACATTAAGTTCTTTCTTCTGTGTTAGATTGAATAATCGTGGGCGCGTAGCTCAGTTGGTAGAGCAATGCCCTTTTAAGGCATGGGTCGCAGGTTCGAGTCCTGCCGCGCTCACCAGACTTTTCAAGCAGTTACAATGCCTTGAATTCCTGCTTGGGCGCACCCTTCGTCATCCCCGCAAACATATCTGCTTCATTCCATTTCGCAGTTGAAATGTCTCAAGCGGTTTAAGCTTGTGGCAAATGGGATGATGGGTCAGCGGGATGGAGAAGCGCACCAGCAGCCATGACTCTCACACTTTTAATGTGTGCCTTTAGGGCCGCGTGCAGGACTTCGGCAGCCAGGGGAAAGTCATCGCCTTCTGCATTGATGGCACGGATACACAGGTCTTTGATTAGTTCCTCGGAGTTCATCGCCGTTAAATACAATATCGAAAGAGCGCAGTTTCTTTGAATACGGGAAAACCCCTAGCCGAAGGTTACCAAAGATTTCAAGTAACGGGAGCGACTTCTAACATCGCTTCACCCAGTCGCAACTGACGCGCGCTGTATCCACGATCGTCCGCCCGATCATGAGCGAAGCGGTTGCGGCGGGGGACGGGACGTTGAGCACGTGGAGTATCTTTCCTGACTGCACGAACTGGAAGTCGTCCACCATAGCCCCATCCCGCTTGAGAGCTTGAGCCCGTACTCCGGAGCCGCCGGGTACTAAGTCTTCTTCTCTTACTTCAGGCAGCAATCTCTGCAAGGCCCGGACAAACGCCGATTTCGAAAGCGAGCGATGAAACTCGTCGAGACCGCTGCGCCAGTGCTGCGCCGCCATTCGCCAGAATCCGGGGAATGCGACAAACGAACCCAGCTCGCGCAGGCTTACGTCGGAATGGCGATAGCCTTCGCGCCGCAGCGCGAGGACGGCATTGGGGCCCGCATCCACCTTGCCGTTTATCCGGCATGTGAAGTGTACGCCGAGGAATGGAAAGCGCGGATCGGGCACAGGATAGATGAGTGCGCGAACCAACGCCGCGCGCTCGGGGATCAGCTCGTAGTACTCGCCGCGGAAGGGGACGATCATGACCTGCGGATCATCGCCCGCCATGCGGCTGATGCGATCGCTGAAGAGTCCAGCGCAGTTGATGAGCGATGTCGTAGAAAATGCGCCGCGAGAAGTCTCCACGATGATTTCGTCGGCGAGGCGTTTCAGGTCGGTGACGAGGGCTGACGTGAGAATCGCTCCCCCCGCATTGGAAATGAGTTCCGCATACTTCTGGCACACGGCGACGTAGTCGGTCACACCGGTAGAAGGTACGAGTAGAGCTTGCAGGCCAGCGGCGTGAGGCTCGATTTCGCGTAGCTCTTCCGCCCCGATCAGCCGCAGTCGAACGAGTCCGTTGGCCTCACCGCGCTGGCGCAGTTGTTCGAGCCGCGGCAACTCGTCCGAGCGGGTGGCCACGACTACCTTGCCGCACACTTTGTGTGCGATGCCGTGCTCGCGACAAAACTCGATCATCGCCGCAGCTCCAGCCACGCAGAGCCGCGCCTTCAGCGAGCCGGGGTTGTAGTAGAGGCCCGAGTGGATGACGCCGCTGTTATGGCCGCTCTGGTGGCGTGCGACGCGGTCTTCCTTTTCGAGCACCAGCAGACGCAGGTGAGGGAAGCGGCACGTGATTTCCAGCGCCACCGCTAGGCCAACTATGCCACCGCCGATAACGATGACGTTGTAACGGGAATCGGTCATGAAGGATTTAGGCGACGGTCTCGAGATGATCCGGACATGGGTCCGCCATCTGGCATCAGGGCGACAGATGATGATACCGGGGCAGGGGGCTTCACGTCAGATCAGACTGTTCAGTGTGAGACCAAAAGGTCCACCGTGGTGATATGACTCAGCGAACCGGAGATGCCGCTGATAGTGACGGTGTACTTCGTGGGTTGACGGCCCCCGCCACCGCCGCTGGCGACACTGGTGCCGCCACCGCAGGAGGTCAGAGATAGCAGGAACAGCACCGCGATAGCGCCGAGCGGGCCGCGCTGGCGTCGAGATACACTACCGAAACTTCCGCAAACGACTACGATCCCGGGTAATGCCATCCACATCGCTAGGAAAATAGGGCTGCGGTTGCCTGGCCTTTGCAGGCGTGCAGTCGTCGGAGTGGAAATGCTCATCACGACCGCCGCCGAACCGCTTGCTGTCATGGTGATTGGTGTGGAGGGGCTGAATATGCATTGCGCCCCGGCGGGCAGTCCGCTGGAACAGGACAGCGTAACCGCCCCAGAGAAAGAGGAACTCGTGGGCGCGGGCGCAACTGTCAATTGATACGCGCCCGTCGTTTGACCGGGGGCCACCATCTGGCTATGCGTCGCTGCGTTGACCGAGAAATCCTGAATCACGGTTAGCGGAAGCTGTAGCGTGCGACTCGGCTGTCCCGATGAATCGGTTACGGTGAGGTTAACGTTGTATAGATTCGAAGGGTTCAGTGCTGCGGTGTTCGGAATATTTAGTGCGAGAGTTAGAGTTACTGCCACACCCGCGCTGACTGCCACGGGATTTGCCGGAGCCACCGAGCATTGAAACCCTGGTGCGCCGGCAGCGCAACTCGCATTAACTGAGCCGCTATAGTTGGGGGTAAGAGACACCTTGGCTGATTGCTTTGATCCTGCGTCAACGCTGCTGGGGAAGGGCAGGATAGCCTTAAGCTGAAAACTGCCACTGCTCACCACTATGAGAGACACTGTCGTCGAATGCGAAATTGAGCCCGAGGCTCCAATAACGCTGATCGTGTACGTGCCCACACTTGTCGTTGTGCTGGTCGAAATGCTCATTACGACCGCCGCCGAAGTGCTACCCGGCACGACCGGAGTGGATGGACTGAAGTTGCATTGTGTTCCGACGGGAAGTCCGCTGGAACAGGATAGCGTGATCGCACCAGTGAAAGAGGAACCCGTCGGCACCGGTGAAACCGTCAGTTGGTAAGCTCCCGTGGTTTGCCCTGCTGCGACCATCTGGCTCGGAGTTGCGGAGTTGATCGAGAAGTCCTGAATCACGGTGAGCGGAAAATGGCTCTGCATGATCGGGCCTCCCACTTCCTGCACGTTGACCCCGATCAAGTAGGTTCCGGGTGCTGCACTGTTCGGAAGATTGATGATGGCAGTGAGATTCACCGGAATCCCTGAGTTGACCGCAATTGGATTAGGCGGGGTTAACGTGCAAATCGCCCCGGACAGGGCGCTGGCATCGCAGGTGGCATTGACCTGAAAACTGTGCGAAGGTCCCGGAGTTATCGTTAGCGTGGCGGTGGCCTGCGCGCCGGCGTCGATATTTCCTGGCGGCTGGGTCACGGCCAGCGTGAAATCATCGCCGGAGATCGTAAGGGATTCGGTCAGCGAATGCGAAAGTGATCCCGAGCTTCCGGTTACTACGACAGTGTAATTTCCCACGCTGCTCGTCGGGCTGGTCGAGATAGTCATGGCCACGCCAACTGCGGAGCTCCCCGGGATAATCGGGTTGGGCGTGAAGTCGCACTGTGCACCGGAAGGAAGCCCGCTGGGGCAGGAAAGAGTGACAGCGCCGTTGAAAGATGTTCCCACTGGCTGAATCGTCAAAATGTAAGGGGCAGAAGTTTGGCCGGGGACCACTGTTCGGCTGGGCGTCGAAGAAGTGATGCCGAAGTCCTGGCTGACCGTCAGCGTGATCGGAAGGCTGTGGCTGGGCGTGCCAGTCGAATCTTGCGCGGTGACGTTGATATTGTATGTCCCGAGTGCAGCGTTGTTGGGTACGTTAATCGTCGCCACTACGGGCACGGAAATCCCGGCGCCGACCGTGATCGGATTCGCGGGGGTCAATGTGCAGATCGCTCCCGGCACAGAAGTGACATCGCAGTTCGCGTTGACCCTGCCACTGTAAAACGTCGTCGAAGTAATGAGGAGGTTTGCTGTCCCTTGGGCGCCCGGTGCAATCTTGAGGGATTGCACGCCAGAAAGCTGATAATCGCCAACGTTGAAGGGGGCCACCAGCGTGTGCGTGATTGCCCCGGCGTTCCCGTGGACAGAGAGCTGGTAGCTTCCCGCCACAAGAGTCATGGCATTCACCGTAACGCTGACGGTGGCAGGGAAGGAATTTACTGATGTGGGGTTTACGCTGCAACTGCCGCTTCCCGACACTAGCGAACACGTCAGGTTTACGGTACCGGCGAAAAGGTTAATCGCGCTCACCGTGATGGAACCTCTGGTCGTGGTACTGCCCGCATTCACTGTGGGAAAAGGGAGAGGCTCGGTGAGAACGAAATCCGCCGTAGTCGAAACATTCACCGTGAACGAAGTGTTCAGCGGCGAGGGTGCTCCGGAGGTTCTAGCCTGAATGCTGGCGGTATAGCTTCCTCCACCCGTTCCCAAAGGCACAACGATGCTTGCCATCATGTTGACCGGCGAACTGGAGGTGGGGTTGACCGTGACTCCGGGCGTCAGATTGCAGCCGCCGCTTGGGATATTCACACTGCATGAAACTGTGACACTTTGATTGAACGATCCCGCAGCCGTGACCTGAAAATTCACTGGTGAACTTGTAGTGCCGGGAGCCGCCGTGACTGTGGCTGGCGAAGGAGTAGTCAGACCAAAGTCGATCACATGCAACGTCAAGCCCACTTGGTGAGTGGTACTGTTCGTATCAGAACCGACACCTTGCACGTTGAAGTCGTAGTCTCCAACTATGCCGCCAGCGGTGATGGTGAACGGCGTATTCGTTGTCGGAGTGAGGACAAGCGGAGACGGAGTGCAAAGGCTAGGCGGACTGCTCGCGCCGCCCGCGCAGCTCAGCCTTATGGAATTCGCGAATCCGTTCAGCGCGGTCACTGTGCCGTTGAAAATAGCGGCCTGTGTCGGGAAGATAGTCTTAGGCGAATTGGAAATCGCCATCTGAAAATCGGCGGCCAGGTTGAATTGCCAGATACCGCGTCCGTAGGTTGAAGCTCGCAGAAGCTTCTGGCCGCCGGAATTGAAAATGCCGAGTGCGGTCACGGCGACGTTCGGCAGGAATCCGGCCTGACCGCCGCTGGAGTTTGGTCCAACTTCAGCCCAACTCGCCGCTCCCGTGCCGCTCCGGAAAACTCCGACATCCGTCCCTACATACACGATATGTGCGCTTGCGTCCACGACAACTGCGTTCACCGGAGAGTCGGGCAACGCGCTGCTGGCGGTACCGGTGAAGTCCGTCCAAGTGATGCCAGCGTCGATTGTCTTCCACACATGCCCGGCTCCGCCGGTGAAACCCATCACCGTGACGAAGGCAGTGTCACCGGTCGAGTCCGATGTATCGATCACAACACTGGAGACAGGGAACTGATCGGGATTGATATTCTGCGTCACCTCGGCAAACGCAGGTGTGCCGGCCGTGGCGTTGGTCGTGACCCAGACATGCCCGCCGGAAGGTGACGTCCCAGTCTGCGGACCGAAACCATCGGTCGTGGCATAGATGACCCGCGAGCCGTTGCCGTCCCTGGGGCCACCGGTGGCGAGCGCTCGCACCAGATTGATTTCGCTTCCCGCGCAGGTTCCGCTGCCCAAGGTGTCGAAATTCGGGCTCAACAGAGTGAATGCGACGCCCAACCGTGGTCCGCGCCATACCCGGCATGTGCCCACCAGCAACGCCGATGACGATTGCGGATCGAGAAGGTAAGGAAAGTAAAACGCGCCATCGTCCCCGCCAACATCGCCGCTGCCGACGACTACATTGAAATCTCCCTGGCGGCAGTTCACCCCGCTGGAGCACTCCAGAAGATTCAGCCCTCCCGGAGGAATGTCAGGGTTCGTGACAAACCAGTTCGTGGGTACGCCGGGATCAATGGCATTGAAGCCGCCGTCGCCGCCATTGACATTGATCCACACCGTACTCGTAGTTGCAGAGGAAGTCGCAGGAGAGCCGTTGTCCTGCGCGCCGCCCAGTAAAGTATTGGGATCGGTCGGATGCTGCGAGAAACTCACGAGCTGCGTCATCGAACCCAGGTTCTGGTTCAAGTCATCGAACTGATTCGTCCCGCCACACGAGCCGGTGTTCAGTCCGCTGAAGCCGTTTAGCGCGCGATAGATGCCGCCATCGTTGGCGAAGTACAGCAGCGCATTGCCGGAGTCGGTGCCCGCGCTTGGAATCATGAAGGCCAGCGCGTGCTGATCGGGATGCACGTGCGCGGGGGATGCGATGGGTATGCATCCATACGCATGTGTGAGATTCATAAAGCCCCAAGTGTTGCAGGTCGGGTTGCTGACATTGATCGAGCACTTATAGAGGTTGATGGCACCGGCATATAAATCGGTGGCGGATCCGTTGGGAAGGGCCAGCAGTGCAAAGTTGTAATAAGCCTGCTCCACTCCGCAACCATTGGGGTCGCCGCAGTTTGTGATTCCACCGTCAACGATTTGGGTCCACGCCGTGCCGCCACTGAGGCTCTGCCAGAGGCCCTCACTGACCGGGTTGCCGGAAGAATCGAGCGAGATAAACCACACATACATCTCGTTGCGTCCGGGGATGCCGGGTACGACAGCAATTTCAGCACGGTAGATCGGACAAGCCTGATTGTTCGATGTGGATTGCGGCGGACAGGCTGTAGCGTTGAGGACGCCCCCACCGGGCTGGTTGGTTAGACGTGTCCAATGCGTGCCGTCCGGGGAAGAGTAAAAGCCGTGATAGCGAATTGCGGCAAAGAAGAGACCGGCGGTCGCGTTGTAGACAACGGAAGTGGACGACGTGGCGTCGGTAGCCTGGTTCCCCGGATCGAATAGGGCGTTATAGGTCCAGGTCAGGCCGGCATCGGTGGAAGTGTAGAGTCCGCGGGTTGTGTTGGCGGTAACAGAGCCGTCAACTGTGCCTTCTGACGTCGTACCCATCGCAGACACAACCGTATTTGCGGTGCTGAAGGCCATGCGGGTTCCGCCCAGGCCGCTGAAGGAGAGTGCGCCATTATTCGCAGTGGGAATGAGTGTCCACGTGTTTCCTGCATCGTTCGAACGTAGAATGCCCAGACCGAAATACGAGTCTGCGGAATTGTTTGCCTCGCCCGTGCCGACAAGAATCACAGTCTTGGCCGGATCGCTGTTTCCGGGCTGAATGGCGATCGATCCCACTGAGAGGGTGGCTTGATCGTCTGCGACCGCGGTCCAGATCACGCCGGAGGCACTGCTATTGGCGGCATTCGTCGATTTCCACACTCCCCCTTGCGCTCCCCCGATAAACACGGTGTTGCCGCTGGCATCGGCAGGATCGATCGCAACTGCCGTCGCGCGTCCGGAGACCTGATGGTAATCCTGAAGCCCAGTGCCCGAGGCGTCAGAAGCTACCGGCATGGGGCCGAGCGGAGTCCAGAGGCCCGCGGTTGAAGACGGCAGAGACCCGCCAAAGGAAGACCGCTGCGAACTCATTTCGTCGGATGAGCTGTTGCGCTGGGAGCGCAGCCGCATTTTCTTTTCGTAGGCTTGACGTCGCAATTCCGCCGACGGTTTTTGCGGAACCACGCGGCCACGCAAGAACCATGTGCTCCGCTCTTTCACATGATCACGGTCCGCACTGGCGATGGGAGTGCCAAGCACAGTCTGTTTCGCGCCCTGGGCATGGGCAATCGAAATTGCGGAAAAGCAACTCAGGACGACCGAACAGGCACGAATAGAGAGAGAACGGCGGCGGGGCATGAAAACTTCGATCATAAGCAGTATCGGAACTGCCGGAGGCACGGTCAATGTAAAAGCGCCACTTACTGCTGAAAACGGACCACTTCGGGAACACCAATCCGGGAAAATGAGGGATGCCCTGCATTGCGCTGCCACTACGATGGGCCTGTACAATCTGGAATCGGTCCGCGACCTGGGAATGCGGCGGCTTGGGGGATGATCCTGGTATGAGAAAGTTTGCTTGTTGGGTAGCTACGCTGTTCGTTCTGACTTCAGCTTGGGTAGTGGCAGTTGATAGGGCAGTGGATGAGGAGCCTAAATCAATAACGGTAGCCGCAGCTGCCGATCTTAGCGCGGCGCTGAAGGAGATTGCCGAAAATTACGAGAAGCAGACAGGGGTGAAAGTGAAGCTCTCTTTCGGCGCTTCGGGAGCACTCACGCAGCAGATTCGTAACCATGCGCCGTTCGACGTATTTTTCTCGGCCGATATGGATTATCCCCGGCAGCTCATTTCCCATGGCGACGCCGAGAGCCGCAGTCTTTATCGCTATGCCATCGGTAAGCTGGCGCTGTGGACTCCGGTCGACTCACCGCTCGATGTCGAGCACAAAGGAATGAATATCCTGTCGGATCCGTCGGTAAAGAAAATTGCCATTGCGAATCCGCAACATGCGCCGTACGGCCGGGCTGCCGTCGCGGCGATGAAACATGTCGACCTTTATGAACAGGTATCGGACCGGCTGGTCCTGGGCGAGAGTATCTCGCAGGCGGCTCAGTTTGTGGAGTCGGGCAATGCTCAGGTTGGTTTCGTCGCAATGTCTTTTGCTGCTTCTCCGGCAATGCAGGGAAAGGGGAAGTATTGGGAAATTCCAGCGGAGGCGTATCCTCCGCTCGAACAAGGGGTGGTCGTGATCAAGCATTCGCGCCACAAAAGGGAAGCGCTGGCGTTCGTGGAGTACATAAAGACCAAACCAGTGGCCGACCTGCTGCGTCGATACGGATTCACCGTTCCCGAACAAAAGGAAACCGCGCAAAAGTAGGGACCGACTCTTGGCCTGAGGACAACTCACGCGGCGGTATCAATCATGGCAATCGATTGGGAAGCGTTCTGGCTCACACTGCAGTTGGCGGTGGTTGTATCCAGCATATTGCTTTTGCTGGGACTCCCGGTCGCCTATTGGATCTCGTTCTCGCGGTGGCGCTGGAAGTTCCTGATCGAAGCGATCGTGGCGTTGCCGATTGTGCTTCCGCCAACGGTCCTCGGATTCTATTTGCTGGTGGCGCTCGGGCCTCGCAGCCCGCTGGGACGCTGGTGGGAATCGCTCACCGGGCACACCCTGGCTTTCACCTTTAGCGGACTTGTGATCGGGTCCATCCTTAATAGTCTGCCGTTTGCGGTGCAGCCTTTCGCAGCGTCATTCTCGAGCGTCGATCGCAGATTGATTTCGGCTTCGGCCACGCTGGGAGCATCTCCGCTTCGGACGTTCTTTCGGGTAGTTCTTCCTCTCTCTGTACCCGGAATTATCACGGGCACCGCCCTGAGCTTCGCGCACACTCTTGGAGAATTTGGCGTCGTGCTGATGGTAGGCGGAAACATCCCCGGCGTCACACGCACAATCTCAATTGATATCTTCGACCATGTGCAGGCATCGGAGTACGATGCCGCAAATCAGACTGCGCTGGTATTGTTAGCATTCTGTTTTGCCGTGCTCGCCCTGGTCTATGGTTTGAACCGGAAACCGTGGGTTGTTGGGCCAGCGAAATAGGCAACCTGTCGAGCTTCGAAATCCTGTCGGGCTTCGAAATAAAGAGTGATGAACCGCACGCAAATTGCCGAAAGCGCTCGCAAACGGTTGCAAGCTGATTCCCAGTCTCTCGCTGAGCTTTCGCCGCGATCCGGCGAAGCGAGGGACCGCACACTCCACGTTCGCGTCCACAAGCGCCTCAGTTCGGAAGAGCGCGATTTTGCCCTGGACGTCGAGTTTCATGCAACTCCGGGATTCACCATCCTTTTCGGTCCGTCTGGAGCTGGGAAGACCACCTTGCTCGATTGCGTCGCCGGACTAGCAGTGCCGGAGAAGGGGCGCATTACCGCAGGAGAGCGAGTGTTGCTCGATACGGAGAAGCATATCGATCTACCAATTGCGAAGCGTCGCGTCGGTTATGTATTTCAAGATCTCGCCTTATTTCCGCATTACACAGTTGAGCAAAATGTGAAATATGGTCTGTCACACTTAGGGCGCGATGAACGCAAAGACCGCGCGGCGTCGATCCTTGGCGCATTCCGTATCGATGTGCTGGCGAAGCGTCGTCCTAAGGAAATCTCTGGAGGAGAGCGCCAGCGCGTCGCCCTGGCGCGAACTCTAGTGACCGATCCCGAGGTTCTGCTTCTGGATGAACCTCTCGCCGCGCTCGATGCCGCGACCAAGATGAGGATCGTCGACGATCTCCGAGCCTGGAACGAAGCTCACAACATTCCGATTCTTTACGTCACGCATAGCCGGGACGAAGTATTTGCCTTGGGGGAGCGCGCTCTTGTGCTGGACGGCGGAAAAATCCTCGCACAAGGCACTCCGCATGAGGTTCTTGCTGCTCCGCGGCAGGAGACGGTTGCGCAGTTGGCAGGCTTTGAAAATATCCTGGACGCGACGGTGGATTCATTGCATGCGGACCGGGGAACGATGACCTGCTCCCTGGCTGGAAAGCCGGGAAATCCGGTGCAACTGGAAACACCGCTCGTGCGTGCGGAAGTAGGCGCGCAGCTTCGGGTGGGAATTCGCGCTGGCGACATTCTCCTGGCCATTACCGCACCCGTGGGACTCAGTGCCAGAAATATCATTCCAGGCCGCATCGTCGCGCTGGAACGCCGCGATGTGATTATTTCGGCGCGCGTAGATTGCGGCGTCGCGTTGGAAGTTCATCTCACACTAGCCGCGCGCGATTCACTTCAGCTCGTGCCAGGCCGCGACGTTTGGCTGGTAATCAAAACACACTCCTGCCACCTCATGCAGACGTGAGTTCCGGCCTCTATAAGGCGATGCGCCTCGGCGGAAAAAAGCCCGGGAGGCATGAGCAACGGCTCCCCGGGCGGTTTCCAAAAACAATTGCGATGTCACGTTCGTTCGCGCTCGCCGCCGCTGAACGTGCTACGGCGTGAACTTATAGATCGTGCCGTCATTGCTGGCGCCGCCATGCACGGTAGCCCCGTACAAGTTGCCGGCTGAATCAGCCACGATCCCATTGTAGGCAAAGCCAGCTCCCGGAGTGCCGGGGAAGCGGTAGGCCACGGTCTCTGTCCATGTCCCGTTGGCTGCGCGTGTCATCCTGAAGATTGTGCCGCAACTGCATCCCGAGCCACCATCACTCGTGGTTCCGTACAAATTTCCCTTGGCATCAGAGACGAGAGTGCTGATCGGACTGCTTCCGTCGCGTGCGCCTTTGAAGCTGTACAGCACTCGCTCATTCCAGGAGCCGTTTGCGTGGGTCAACTTGTATACGGTGCCAAAGTCATTGGCACCCGCATAGTAAGTCGTGCCGTACAGATTCCCTGCCTCGAAAATCAGGCCACCGTAGGGCAGTGCGCCGTCAGGTGTGTCCTTGAAGGCGTAAAGAGTCTTCAACACCCACCCGCCTGCAGTGTGCGTCAGTTCGAAGACCGTGCCCTTTCCGTTGACGCCGCCCACGGTAGACGTGCCATACATATTCCCGGCCGCGTCGAATATCAGCCGCCCGGCCGAGCCACCCAGGCCATCCGCGCCGCCGGTGAACGTATGAATTACGTTCAGCTTCCATGTACCGTTCGTCGGCTTCAGTTGATACACGACGCCGACACCGTTCGCGCCGCCGGTGGGAGTCATACCGTAGAGATTGCCGCGCTTGTCGAACACCACTGGAGCGCCGGGGCCTGATCCATCGTTGCCTCCGGTGAAGCTATGAATCACGGTCTGGGTCCACAACCCGCCGGAATTGGTCAGCTTGAAGACTACGCCGCACCCGCCCTCGCAGGATCCACTACCGCCGGTCACCGCGGTTCCATACAGATTTCCGTGAGCATCAAGAGTGACGCCTTTGTAAGGTTCGCCGCCATCCGCGCCACCAGTAAAGCTGTAAAGCACCGTGTGAGTCCAGCCGGATGCTGACGGCGCGAGCTGAAAGACTGTCCCACTGCCGAAGGTACCGCCCTGCACCGACGTACCGTAAATATTGCCCGCGCTGTCGGTAACCAATTCGGTGTCGGTGTACTCACCATCCGCGGATCCAGCGAAGCCATAAATCACCTGTACCGGATTGGCCGCCCAAGCCACACTGGCCAGCACTGCAAAAACACCGCAGCCGGTTACGAACCTGGTGATGAAATTTGACCACCGTGCGAGTGCCATTTTCCCCCCTCTTGAAACCACTTTGAATTTGCGAAATACAGAGGCCACGTCACCGGTAGCGGGATGAAACTATAGCACTCAAATCCCTCAAAAGCACGTCTTTAGCGCGGTCTGGCCGCATTTAGGCGCCCAAGCCAAATGCTGGCCTCTTGCACACGGTCTAACTCAATTACAGCCCCCCACTGGCCTTTGCGCCCTTCTGAAAACACCACATGCCCGCCCAGAATGTGCGCGGCTGCGGCTGGAGGCAAATCGTGGTGGAACCCGAAGAATTCTGTTTTCACTTTTTCCCAGGCTTTCCAGCGATCCAGGAGCGGTCTCCTGGGCTCATACTTTGTCGAAAAAATGAGCGCAACGTCAAAGTTCGAGCGAAAGTCGGCCGCAGAGAGCACCTCGTCGAGCGAAAAATCTTCGATGCGAACAACCTGCATGGGCCGTGTAATGTAACCCAGCCAGGGCCGCGTCAGTTCGTCGGAGGCGGGCCACGCGGTCAGCACCCGGGCCATGGGATGACGTGCCTCGAGGAAGCGTTCTGCATCCTCATGCAGGTGAATGTAATCGCAGTAAGCCAGATTGTCCTCAGGCGAGAATCCGTAAGGAGGATTCCAGAACCACGCGGCAACGAAAGAGAGTGCTATGAAGACGATGGCAATCAACCAAAGACGCAACCGTCGCCAAAGAGTCGAGACCGCGAGAATGATCACCAACGGGACTGCCGGCAGCATATATCGGGCCAGGACGGCGCCTCCGATTAACGCCATTGCCACGACATAGGCAGCGATCACAGCGATGAAAATCACTTGCACCGGAATGACGATCCTCTGGCGTTCGACTCCGGAGGCCTTCACCGGAGGCAGCAGCATCGCCAGCAGCATTCCCACCGTCAATAGCCACAAATGCAAGTAGCCAAATGTCTGCCACAGGCGAAGAGCGAGTGCGAGCAGGAAGCGTGGGAAACTGAGCGTCGCAGCAACGTTGTAGCGGAAAAATTCGGGATTCCCGAAGACGTAACCAGTTTGAACGAAATGATATGTATACCAAGCCATCAGAGGCGCGAGAGGAACTGCAAGGGCTAACAATTTCCAGACAGGCCGCCGATTCTCACCGCATCCGATGCGTTCGACTCCTACAACTTCGAGCTTTCGGGTCGGCATGCGCAGACGCGGTGCCATCAGGCGAATCGCTTCCAAGGCTGCGAGCGCTGCCGGAGCCAGGATAGCGGTTTCTTTCGCAAGCGCGGCCAGCGAGAACCATACCGCCACAGACGCCGGGCGGTCTTCAATGTAAGCGCACAAGCCCCAGAAAATAAGCCCAGCAGCGGCAAGATCCACCTGCGCCAGCGAACTTTGCGCGAAGAAAACTGGATACAGCGCAGTACAAATCGTGGAAGCGATTGCCACTTGCGTATTGGCGGCGCGCTGGGCCAGGCGAAACACACCCAGCAGCGAAAAAGCTGCGACCACCACCATGGCCGAGCGGGTTACCAGCGGGGCGTAGCCAACCCCCCTCCACCAAAGGGCGATCCAGGCCAGCACCAGCGGCGGATGGCCATTCGAGAGCGTCGAGTGAGGAATCAAACCTCCGGAAAGCAAAATGTCGCGGGCGGCCGGAACGTAGTAACCGGACTCGTCCCAAAAGTAGGGCAGCTGCAGCAGAGGTATGTGCAGCAGGAAAATAAAGACGAAAATAACGGCGAAGACCAGGGCAGGGTGCGGACTGGAAGATCGCATGAGATTTGAAATCTTACCTGAGCACAAACGTATTCGTCGTGTGGCTGCTTGGGCCGCCAATGCTACCCAAATCAGTCAGAGCAAGAGAAACTTAGTGCACCGGACCGGTCGGACTCATACGCGGATCAAGCTTGATTTCGCCGAACGCGCTCTCGTAGCCCGCGACGTTCTGCTGCAGGAGTCCGAGCAGAGCCTTTGCCTGCTGGGGACTCAGATAGATCCCCTGGAAGTTGCGGATCTCGACCTGGGTCTCAGTCTGCTGTTGCAGAGTGCCGAAGACGAGAAAGAAATCCCAGATGTTCACGCGCATCTGCACGCTATTGGCGTAGCTCTCTTTATAGTCGGGTGCATTGTTCAGCTTGACGTTCGGTTGTGTAGGAATGCTCATAGGCTGGCAGTGTAATGACTTTGTGGCCGGGAAGGGAAGAGGGCACCGTCGAGGGTCGCAGAAATTGTGCACATGACACAAACTGTCGGAAGCGTGATGGATTGGCTGGTCTGGTGCTCGCCGAGTTGTTCCGACGGATGTCACTCCACCACGTCGACATTGAAAACAAAAGGTTTATATGCGCAGTACTGGTTACTTTGGGAAGTACCGTGTGGCGCGTAAAGTGCGATAGAGTTCAAGTGCTCCATCAAAATGGAGAATGTGCCCGCTATGGCCGAAACCAACGATCAGGAAGCAACTGAAGAAATCATTCTCCCCGAGAATTTACTCCCTTTGGGATCCGTGCTTGGTCAGGGCGTAACCCCGCTCGATGCTTGCATGGTTCTGGCGAAAGTGTTTCACGTGCAATATACGGAAGTGGCGATGCTTCGGCTGGAAGGAGGCCTTTTGCGTTTCATATTTCCCGAGCACCTGCGGACCACAGGAGCGATTCCGCTTTCCAGCAAAGCGGTCGCCGCCCACACGGCGCTGAGCAAGAAGGCCGAAATCTTCAATAACTTTGCCAAAGTCAAACACGCCAGTATCTTCGAAACCATCAAGCCCAACGGCACTGACAACGAGGAAGTACGGCCGGCTCCCATCCAGAAGTTGATGTCGGTCCCCATCCTGGACCGGGACTTGAACGTGCTGGGTGTGATTCAAATTTCGCGCAAGGGGCTTGATCCCCGTTTTGCCCAAGACTTCAGCCGCGAAGATTTGCACGATCTGGAACTGGCCGCCGGAGTTCTAGCCACCTCCCCGGTCTTGCTGGATAATTAAAAAATTCCTGGCGCGCACCGCAGCAATCTCTGTGCGGCCTTCTACACTCCCTCGATACCGTATCTTTAATCTCTCCCGTCGCCGCCGTCTGGGCCCGGCTATTCACTCGATGGGGTTGACTTGATTACCAGAGATGGTAAACTCTGGCTCTGGGCGGTTTACTGTTGATGTTAAACTGCCGTCCATTTTCAAGGGGCGGTTCGTTTCAGATTTGCCGGCGGCGGGCGCTTTCCCGCTGGTTGTTCAGAGTTCGAATCGGGACCGGGCGCTGCGGCTTAAAAGCGCCTCAGGAAGAGGTGTGTTCTCTCCTATGGATCGATTTGTTAGACTACGGGGAGGAATGGCTCGTCCCCTACAATTTGTCGCCTCCCCCCTACCGTCATGGGCACGGCGCATCAAGGCGCTTCGCAAGAGTTTAGGCTTGAACCAGCTTGATTTCGGCAAAGGGTTGAACTGCTCTTCAATGGTAATCTCCCGCTGGGAGCGGGGATTGCAAAAGCCTCCGGCCGATTGCCTGATTGCAATGGGCAAGATGGCTGGCCCGCCTTCCGGATGGTTCTTCTGGAAGATGGCCGGCATCGACCCGGTTGACGCGAAGCGAATGCTGCAGGAATTGTAACCATCCGGCTTTGCAAGCTTGTATCGGTGAGGTGCGGGATGACGGAAGATCACACAATTGATCGTCGTGCCGGCGATCGTCATACGCCGCTGGCCCCTAAGCCGTGGCGGCAGCTCGCGGAAGAGCTACTTCGTGAGACTGAGCACCACAAGATCCTCGAACTTGCGCAGGAGTTGTGCGATGCCGTAGATGAGCAAGTGCTGGGTCGCCACAAACTGGGTCGCCCGCAAAAAGAAAAGTGACGGCTAGCCGCACAGCCCTCCGGCGGCGGTTTTAGTCGCCGAGTCGGCAATCGCATTTATTCCGAACTGTGAACGGATTGGCCCCGATGCATGTCGGGGCCTTTTGACGTTCGGAAACCAGCGCCGAAACCGGGTGGACGCACGAAGCAGAATTCTTACTGGGGCGAAGTTTTGTCTTCAACTTTCTCGGCGCCTTCACGGGTTTTTCTGGCGGTTTTGTGAGCTGCTCTCTTGGTCCCTCTCTTAACGGCATGACCGGTCTTCTTTGTGGCGGACTTCGTGGCATGACCGGCATCTTTGGCCGCCTGCTTGGTCTCGTGGCCGGCGTTTTTCATGTCCTGCTTAGGACCAGGATCCTGTGAGAATAGAAGCGTCGAAGTTCCCGCCAGCAACAACACCGACAAAAAGATTCGTTGTGCAATTCCGCGCATGTGTGTATTCGCCTCCGATGGTTGAAGTAAATGTAGGGACAGTGACGTTAATATAGGACGACGCCGACATAACACGCCTCGGGAAAATCTTGTAGGTTGGGCGTTTTTACTACGCACCGGAGTCGCTCTCTTCCCGCTCTTCCAAAAGTCGTTGAGAGGAACCCGATCTCAGGCGATCACTTCCCGGTGCGCTCATTCCACACCGGATTACCTTTATTGTCGCGGAACATCAGCGTGTCCGTCCCCCTTATCATCTCGCGGGCCAGAATGACTTCTGTCCCTTCCTGCTTGACCTTTGAACCGGTAATGGCAATCTCGTCACCCTTGCTGAAGCTGATGCCCATTTCTTCTTGAAACGGTTTAGGGCACACCGAGATGCGAACCTTGTCATCCCCAATCTTGAGGATGAGCTCGCTGACTTCTCTCTTCGTTCCCCACGGAACCAGCTTTACTTCCTCGACCACTCCTTTGGTCTTGCTCTCGGTGAGCAGATCATATTTCGGCAGCGTGGTGTCGGACGGGGGCACTTTTTGAGACAGGGCTGCGATGGCGCAACACAGCAACAACCCGGCGACTCGGGAAAACTGTTTGTAGGCGTGGTGACGCGGATTAGATTTTTTCGGGCTGAGCGACATGGCTCCTCCTCAAGTTTGGCCGAGAACCATGTGCGGAGAGCGTGGCGCCCTGCTGATTTTTGCGCACCGCCTCCGAGAAAAGAATGTGCCCACCGATCCCCGGGTCTGGCCGAACATTTCGTTACAAGCTGAAGACTCGCGACAGAATACCGCTAACTCTTCCGTCTTCTAAGAAGGCACGAGCAATCGTACACCCGGCACGGTTTCCAGGCCACAGTTTCTAACTGGCGCGTCTTTGCGGATGTTGACGAGGTAGGCGCTGCCGCGCCATCCCTAGCGAGGAGATGGAGGTTGGTGCGAAAGGGGGGACTCGAACCCCCACGGTTTTACCCGCCAGATCCTAAGTCTCCAACCAGTTACTGATTCTAAACAAGCTCAGCAGGTTAACTCGGCAGATGCCGGCAAAGTCCTGCAAAATCCGCAACCCCCGCGCAACAAGACTCAAGACAACGGAAAGGAATAAGACATGGGCCGGACAGAATCTCGTCAAGTTGCGCAACAAGGCATGGCGCAGAGCGCCGCCGACCAAGCAAATGCTACGGCGGATCGCGCGGGAACGCTAAAGTCTCTTGGGGACCACTCGCGGAACCTCGACAGCTTTATGAAATATGGCCGCAAGGTCTACGGCGAGGGCGGCGAATACGCCAAAACACAAAACGTGCTCGCTAACACCACGGCGGCCGCAGGCGAAACCAGCCTCAAGGGAAATCTGGCCCTGAACGCCATGCGGACAGGGGAAAACACCGCAGGCTACGCAGATACGGTAGCGGAATCCAAACGACAGTCTGAGCGTGACGTTACCAGCCAACTTGCCGGGGCGGATGCGGGACGGTTGGACAAGTTGACGGCCATCAATCAGTACGGTGTGCAGGCTTCCGCTCTTCCTGCAGAAGTGCAGAGCGGGTTATACGGCACAGGGACGGGTGGATCTGGAAATCAGTTAGGTTCGGCGACGTCCGCAGCAAAGACGCCAGGCTTCTGGGACACGTTTGCCCCGGCACTTGCTCAAGGCGCGGGCTCGGCGGCGGCTGGCTTTATACCGCGCGGAGGCACCGTTGATCTAACAGGGATTGATATGAGTGCCGGTGCAAATACGTATAACCCACATCCCTAAGCCAAGGTTCCAATGAACCGATTCTCGCTGATTGAGCGGTATCACAGCGGAGTACGGCGGTATATATGAGGGAACAAGCAACTGTTGATGAGTGTGCCACAAGGGAGTGGAAAAGCTAATTAGCTATTCCCGGCGTTGGCGATCTCTCGAAGGAAAGAACGTGGATTCCAGATTTCCTGGCTTCCAGAAGAACGCTCTATGTCATAAATTGACCGCTTTTGTGTCCGCTGCAGATCCCAAATCTCAGAAAAACGGGTTGCGCTGGGATCGTGTTTTTGCTCCGACGAATGTAGGCGCCAGGACAAAATTGAAAGGCGCCGAGCGCGAGCTCAGAAATACTGCCGTCTTTGCCACAGGGGACTGCCGGGCCAAAAGACACCCAAGACCACCCAACCCGGTGTTCCCGTCGAAATTACCCACTGTGCGCCCGGCGCACACCCACGCTGAGCTGATTCTCGAAAGTGGCAATGTCGGCATCTGTCGCTGGCAAGTTGATCCAGAGCCTAATGCTGTCCGGGACATGGAAAGGCATCCTTCATTGCGTGTCCGAATAGTATCGCGGTTGCTTCATGTGTCTTCGCGGGATTGTCGCGGATGTACTTCAGTAGAACCAAAAACGGCTGTCCGCGCTTCACCCCAATGGGTACGCAATATGGAAGCAGTTGGGGGTGACCGGATTCGTTGAGAAAGCCTATTTCGAGCTTGATACCCTCGTCGACTCCATTCACGTATGAAATGCAGTTGTTCACAGCGACCAGTTCAGAACTGGTCATGTCCGTCGTAGATTTTTCTGCTGCTCGGCACGCGATGTTACGCCAACTATCCCGACCGCCTGTGGCTAAGGTGGTACCTCACCCTGCAGTTCGGCCTCGGCATTCTCAGGCGTTATCGGTTTGCCATGCGGCAGTACGACTCCATCCTGCAAGAGCAAGGCTTCGTAGATTGGAAGAGGTCGCCAATGACGTGCGAGCCCGTATGCACTCATGTTTGCAATCATCAAGGGAAGGATCAGCCCGTAGCTTCCAGTCATTTCAAAAATGATCACGACTGACGTCATCGGAGCACGGATAATTCCTGCAAAGGCCGCGCCCATGCCAACCAGGGCAAATGCCCCGATGGAATCCGCCGAATGATGAAAGATGTTGACATCGACATATCCAATGGTTCCTCCCAGCATGCCGCCGATGAACAAGGCGGGGGCAAAAATTCCACCCGCTCCACCGCTGGCGTAAGAGCAGACCGTCGCGGCCAGCTTCAGCAGGCAGAGACCAATCATGACTTTCACCGGAAGAGACCCGGTCAGGGCCAGGGCAAGGGTCGGATAACCTCCACCCGCAATCCCCCGCTGCTTAAGCCACCCGAGCGCCAGCACCGCCAGCGTTCCGGTCAAAGCTCCTCCCATCGCGGGATGCACCCATTTGGGCATCAGCGTAAATCGCTTAAACCATGCCCGCAGGCCGAGAAGCGAATCCGTAAATGCCACGGAAGCCACGGCAGAGAGCAGGCCGAGAACCGCGTAGGACACTAGCGATGTGGCGTGCCCCAGCGTGTACGCCTGGCGTATCTCAAAGACCGGATGCTGGCCCAGGATGCCACGCTCGATGGCTGCAGCAATGGCGGCAGCGACAATCACGCCGGAGAGCATGGTCTGATCCAGGTCGCCAATGATCTCTTCTAGGGTAAAGGTCACGGCGGCAATGGGAGCGTTGAAGGCGGCAGCGATTCCCGCTGCCACACCCACCGGGGTCAGGCGTCGCTGGCTTTGCCGCGAAAGTGAGGAGAGCCGAGCCAGCAAGCTGGATACGCCCGCGCAGATCTGGACTGTGGGACCCTCGCGTCCCAACGATGCTCCACTGCCGATTTGCACGATACCAAGAACGAACTTGCCGATCGCGTCTCGAAAGGGTACGCGCCCGGCGTACCGTGCATAGGCCAATTTCACCTGGGGCACGCCACTACCAACCGCACCGGGGACCCAGTAGTGCAACGCCAGCCCCACAACCAGGCCGCCCATTGCAGGA